>Ga0315280_10000036_pt1 | contig 238384 bp, 255 predicted proteins | sample YL17G06_40_MG_FD_203697 | JGI IMG/M metagenome (GOLD analysis project Ga0315280, IMG submission 203697) | Sediment microbial communities from Yellowstone Lake, YNP, Wyoming, USA - YL17G06_40 | ecosystem: Environmental > Aquatic > Freshwater > Lake > Sediment | place: USA: Wyoming | collected... | reverse complement strand
TAGCTCTCACGGGTTTGAGAAGAGTTGGAAAAACAACTTTAATGTTCAAAATTGTAGAAGACTGTATAAGAATTGGTTCTAATTCTAAGAGTATAGTCTACTTCTCATTCGACGAATTTAGAGAAGTAGAAATAAGAGAAGTGATGAGAGCATATGAAGAACTAATGGAGAAAGATTTTAGGAAAGGAAAATATTTACTTTTACTCGATGAGATACAAAAGTTAAGAAACTGGGAAGATCAGTTAAAAGGAGTCTATGATACATTTGGAAAAAACATTAAAATAATAATTTCTGGATCAGAATCATTATTCATAAGAAAAAAATCAAAAGAAACGCTTGCTGGAAGAATATTCGAGTTTAAAGTCGAACCTCTTTCATTCAAAGAATTTCTTTTATTCAAAGATGTTAATTTTAAGCCAATCGGACTTTATGAAAAAGAATTAACTAAATTATTCAAAGAATTCACTTTGACTTTCGGTTTTCCGGAATTAGTAAATATAAAAGAAAAAGACGTGATAAAGAAATATATTAAAGAAAGCATAGTAGAAAAAGTTGTTTACAGAGATATACCAAAATTGTTTAAAATAAAAGATATATCAATAATTGAGTCTTTACTTAACGTATTTATGGAAGATCCGGGGCAACTTATAGAAATTTCAGAACTTGCAAAAGAGTTAAAAATTTCAAGACAAACACTTTCAAATTATTTATTATATCTTGAAGAATCTTTCTTGATTAAAAAACTATATAACTTTTCAAGAAGCAGAAGAAAGGTAGAAAGAAAATTGAAAAAATATTATCCAGCAATAATTTCTGTTGATATTTTGTTCAGAGAAGATGATACTTCTAAATCAAAGGTATTCGAATGGTTGATGGTTAGCCAATTAAAAGCAGAATTTTTCTGGAGAGATCCTTATAAGAATGAAGTAGACATTGTTATTATAGATAGAAAACCTATACCAATCGAGATTAAATATGGGAAAATAGATATTAGTGGATTGTTAGCATTTATGAAAAAGTTTAAGGTCAATGAAGGTTATGTAATTTCTCCTGATAAAGAAGGAATACAAAAAACTGATGGAAAAATCATTTCTTTAATTCCGGCATTCAAGTTTTTATTGAAGTAAGGAGAAATAAATATTGAACACACATTTTCTAACACCCCTCTGATAAAACTATAAATTTTTCAAATCATTAGACCAGTAAAGTATTTATATCATTATAATATATTATAATATGTGATAACATGGTAGAAACTTTCAAAGTGAAGGTTAGAAATGTTGGAACTTCCTTAGGGGTATTGATACCAAAAGAAATAGTTGAAAAAGAGAGAGTAAAGAACGGGGAGGAAATAGAAGTTAGTATATTACGAAGAAATTTGAAAGATATAATGAAACTATTTGGAACCGCTAAAGATGCTTCCAAATTTGAAAGAGATCATACGGAAAGAGAGTTTTAAATGTTATTGGATACATATGCTTGGGTAGAATTCTTTAAAGGAACAAATAAAGGTAAAGAGGTTAAAGAAATATTAAAAAAAGAAAGATGTTACACTAGTATAATATCTATAGCAGAATTAGTAGAATGGTGCTTAAAAAACAATCTGGAAACAAAACTTGGAGAATATGTAAAAGATATAAACAAAACTTCTATAATTCTTAATTTGGATGAAGAAATTGTCTTGTTAGCAGGAAAAATTAATCATGAGCGAAAGAAAAAAATAAAAGGATGGGGTATGATAGATTCTTTGATATTAGCAACAAGTATTAGTTATAATTTAAATACATTGACTGGAGATATTCATTTCAAAGATTTATCTAATGCGAAGATTTTGTAGTCTTGGTTTTCTAATACCCATCTAACAAAACTATAAATTTTTAAAATCATTAGATAGGTATTTTACTTTTAATTTAAGATTCAATCTCTACTTTTTGCCCCTTTTTGAAATTGGCATCAAACAAATCAAGTCCTTTAACCCTTCCTAAAATTGGTGGAACATCAAAAGAATCAGCGATCGCAACTGGAAGTTCAAACTCTTTTCCATTTATTCTAAATTTTAAATCATGAATATAAACAATAAGCCTAGCAAATGGTACTATTCCCTTGATTTCTTGTGTTTTACCTTTTGTTATATCGTGCAAAATTAATTCACCAGTACTTCTCGGTATTATAGATACATCAGCACCCGTATCGGCTAAGACTTCCTTTATCTTAATCCAATCTTTTTCTATTTCGCTAAAAATTTCTAAATCTATCAAAGGTCTAAGAATTTTTCCAAAAATCAGACTTTCTTGTTCTTTATAATTGAATGATGGCAATTAAAACCCCTGGCGGATATTCATACTTTATGGCTAACTTTCTTCTAGGATACTTTTTCTTTGCTTCTTCCCACATTTTTTTTAAATCCTTACCCCTAGCTACAGGCTTATCGTCCATTAAAATGACATACTCATAAGTCTTTACTTCCATAATTCTCACTATATATAGAATAAGTATATTAAAATTAATATTGCTTCAAGTGGTGATTAATTGAATATTCTTAAAAGAAAATGTCTAGTTTGTGGCAAAAAACTTATAATAAAATTAAATAAAGATGGAACTTATTCTGGCGGATGTTATTTTGGAAAATTAGATGTTCCTGATACGAAAAATTGGAAAAGAACAGTTATTGGACAAAGCAAAATAGGTAACATGAAAGTAGAAGTAGTTAATAGTCCGCCAGTCAAAAAGGTAATAGAATATTGGGAGTGCAAGGATTGCTCAATAACTGATTGAAGTTTTCAAAAACTAATCTCCAAAACGGTGTTTATTTTTCTAATACCCCTCTAACAAAACTATAAATTCTAAAATCATTTTCTATAAATATTATCGTGATGGTCATAATCTTCTAGTTTTACAACTTTATTCTTTTCATCAATAGAATAAACAAGAACAAAGCTTCCAAAATGAACTCTTCTAAATCCTTTCATTATATTGCTTAGTGGTTTGAATCTAGAGGGATTTTCTCTAATTTCCAAAACTTTTTTGTTTATTATCTCAAGCTGTTTCTTGTTTTTCTTTTCCATTTTATGGAATATTTCTATTACTTTATCAGAAAGTTTGAGTTCATACATCTATTTCAATCCAAACTCTTTTGCAAAATCTTTTACTACTCTATGTTTCCCTTTATGAATTTTCATTAATTTTTTGATATATTCAGGTCTAACTTCTGGTTCTACTTTAACAAATCTTTTGAACTCCTTGGCCATGACATTGATAGCTTGAGATTTGTCTTTTAGATTATATTCAGCCTTAAGGTGATTTAAAACCTTGTTAGCCTCTTCATTTATATCTACAATAGCTTTTACCATATTAACACCATATTAATATGGATTATTTATTATATTTAAAGGTTATGATTAGCGATTTTCTAATACCCCTCTAATGAAACTATAAATTTACACAATCATTAGATAGGCATTAGGAATGGATTAAAAAAGGGTCATTTTTAATAAAATATAATAAAAGGTAAAACTTATATACAAGTAATACAAATAATTTAGTATGACAAAAAGAGAAGTAGAACTAATAGCAAGACTTGGACCAAAAGGTCAAATTGTCTTAAGAAGAGAATTAAGGAGGGCAGTTGGAATAAAGCCTGGTTCTTTAGTTGTAGAAACTATAAAAGACAAAGAAATAGTAATCAAACCTGTCAGAGAAGAAAAAATAATAGAAAGGGTTAGGAAGATTGCAAAAGAAGTAGGAAAATCTTGGCCCAAAAATCTAAATTCTGTAGAGCTCATAAGAGAACAAAGAAGATGATCGAATGGTTGTTGTAGATTCAAATGTCTTTGTCAGTATGTTTTCTGAAAAGGATCCAAATTTCAACAAGGCACAAAAAGTTTTAGAAAAAATTGTGGAAAAAACCATAAAAGTAGAAGTTCCTTCTGTCTTTTTGCCAGAGATTTGTGGAGCAATAAGAAGGATTGCTAACAAAGGTTTTGCTTCAAGTGTGAAAAACGAAATTAAACAATGGATTGGTTCGAAGTTAATATCGATTTATGAAATCACAGGAAAAAGAATGGAAGATTCTTCTGATATAGCAATAAAATTATCTTTAAAGGGTGGGGATTCTATATTTGTGTCTTTGGCTGACGAGTTGGATGTAGAATTATTGACGTTTGATAAAGAAATTAACAAGAAAATAAAAGGTACTGTAAAAACATTTAAAATTTGATTGATTATAAGATCATTGCTACTATACCAACCGCAAAGCAGTAAAGGGCAAACACATAAAATTTATCTGAAATGAGGGTTTTTAGCAAAATTTTGATCGCTGCATAGCCGGTCAATGCTGCAGCTATTACGCCGACCAACAAGTTTGTGACGTTATCGACATCCACCAAATCAAGATTCTTCATCTCAACAACCTGCGCCCCAAACACTGCAACTATCGACAAAAGGAATGAAAAAGTGAATATCATTTTTTTATCGATTTTACGTATCAGCCCTGCTGAAATTGTCATACCACTCCTAGATATGCCTGGAGCTATAGCAACAGCTTGTGCTATACCAACAATCACTGCATCTATCAAGCCAATTTTGCGGTTGCCATGGAAAAACTTTGATATTAGCAGGAATAAACCTGTGATCATGAAGCCTATGCCAACTGCTGTAGTGCTGCTGAAAAGCGACTCGAAAAATTTCAGAAACAATAAACCTATTACACCTGTGATGATGCTTGCAATTATTATCATTATCCCAAGGTTAAAACTTTGTTTCTTCTTATCAAACCTGGCAAAGGATTTTATTATTTCAAACAGCTCTTTCCTGAAAATGAAAATCACAGGCATCAATGTGCCAACATGCAAAACGATGTCGTAAGCGACAGGCACGCTCACGCCTGCAAGTTTCTGGGCTAAAACCAAATGGCCCGAACTTGATATTGGCAGCCATTCAGTCAGACCTTGCATTATACCAAGCAGTATTGACTGCGCTACTGTTAGCATGCTTACCATCTATGCTTTGGATTTTTAGGAATTATAATCCATGCGATGAGATAGGCAAGCAGACCTGCGCCGAAGGCTAGTATGAAAACCACCCACAGCAGCCGTATGACGGTTGGGTCTACAGCAAAATACTCACCCAGGCCGCCGCACACACCGCCGATTATCTTCTCCTTGCCAGACCTGTAAAGCCTTTTCACTTTTTCTGCCATAATATGTTATTTGCAAGACGATAAATTAATAAAATACCTATAACAAGATATTGTGAGGTGGTATTTTGAGTAAGACTGAAGAAAGCTTGAAGGCTGCTTTTGCCGGTGAGTCACAGGCAAGGAACAAGTATACTTTTTTCGCGTCAGTGGCAAGGAAGGAGGGGTTTGAACAGATTGCAGCGATATTCGAAGAGACTGCTGATAATGAGAAGGAACATGCAAAAAGAATTTTCAAAATTCTTGACATGCTTGGTGATACGAAACAAAACCTGAAGGATTGCATAAAGGGAGAGAACTATGAGCATACGAAAATGTACCCTGAATTTGAGAAGGTTGCAAGACAGGAGGGAAAGCAAGAGGCTGCGGAATTTTTCAAAGAAGTAGCTGAAGTGGAAGAGAAGCATGAGAAAAGATTTGCTACCTTAATGAAGAATTTGGAACAGGGCAAAGTGTTCAAACGTGACAAGGTTGTCAGGTGGAAATGCAGGAATTGCGGCTATATACACGAAGGAAAAGAAGCGCCTGAGGTGTGTCCGGTGTGCAAGCATCCTCAAAATTTTTATGAGCTGCTTTGCGAAAATTACTGAACAGTTGATGTGAATGGATGATGATGTGAATGGATGAGATTATAAAGGTCGAAGGATTGGTAAAAACATTTGACAAGCTGACTGCTGTGGATGGCATAACGTTTGATGTGAAGCAGGGTGAAGTTTTTGGATTGCTAGGCCCTAACGGGGCTGGCAAGACCACTACGCTTCTAATGCTAACAACATTACTCAAGCCAACAAGCGGAACTGCAACTGTCAATGGTTATGACATTATCAAACAGCCAAACAAGGTGAGAGAGTCTATAGGAATGGTATTTCAAGATCCAAGCTCTGATGACATACTGACTGGTTATGAAAACCTGAAGCTGCATGCTTTGATGTATGGGGTACCGAAAGCAGAAAGAGAAAAAAGAATAAATGAAGTGCTTCAGTTGGTTGATATGACGGACAGGAAGAATGATTTGGTAAAAAAATATTCTGGTGGCATGCGTAGGAGGCTGGAGCTTGCAAGAGGATTGCTGCATAATCCAAAGATTTTATTTTTGGACGAGCCGACACTCGGATTAGACCCGCAAACGCGTGACCACATATGGGAATACATAAAAAAGCTTGTGAAAGAAGAGAAGGTGACAATAATAATTACCACACATTACATGGAAGAGGCGGATAGACTGTGTGACAGAATTGCGATAATAGATTCTGGAAAAATAATTGTTATGGACAACCCGGAGAGGTTGAAAAAGAATTTGGGTGGCGGCATAATAAAATTGGTTATGAAAAACCCGGACCCGAAAAAGGTGGAGAAACTGAAATACGTGAAGAACGTGAAGGTTGTTGATGATGGGTTGTTACTCACTGTTGCAGATGGAGGAAAGTATCTTCAAGAAATATTGAAAAATGTGGGGGATGTTGATTCTGTTGAGATAAGATCACCTATGCTGAATGATGTATTTTTGCATTACACAGGCAGGTCATACAGGGGTGATTCACCTGAGGGTGGTGTGGCAGACAGGATAATGCATTTTGTATCGAGGAGATAGCATGGGGGAGATGTTAGGAATATATGCAATATGGTACAGGGAATTCAAGGTTTTCTGGAGAGAAAAATCTCGAGTTATTACGTCGATAATAAATCCCATAATGTGGCTTGTTATTTTTGGTGGCGGCTTGGGAGCTTCAGTCTCAGTGGGACAGGTGGGATATCAGCAATTTATTTTTCCCGGCATATTAACGATGGCAATAGTAATGTCATCAATATTTTTCGGGGCTTATGTGGTTTGGGATAAGAAGATAGATTTTTTGAAAGAAGTACTGGTTGCGCCACTGTCTAGGACAACAATATTCACGGGCAAAATACTGGGAGGGGCTACTGATTCGCTAATGCAGGCTACAATATTAGTATTGATAGGCACTTTGTTCGGCATAACCTACACTGTTCAAAGCTTACTGGTAACATATCTATTTTTATTTTTATTGACCATTGCTGTAGTTAGTATAGGCTTGATAATTGGCTCTGTCATGGAAAGTCCTGAAGGGTTTGGATTGATAACAAGTTTTTTTGTATTTCCTCTGACATTTTTAAGTGGCGCGTTCTATCCTTTGAATAATTTACCACAGTGGCTTGCTGTTGCTACTACAATTGACCCTGTAACATATGCAGTAGACGGCCTAAGGGGAGCTATCCTCGGCACGTCCTACAATTCTTTACTGTTCGATTTCTCCCTGCTTTCAGTCTTCTGTGTAGTGATGATAGTTATTGGCACAATTGCTTTCAACCGCATGAAGCTTTAGCCTGTGGTGTAGCCACTGACATAGATGTCATACGTTTTGCCATCTGCATTTGTTGCTAGCATTAAACTATATCTGCCATTCTCGCTTGTATCTTCCGCCACTATGCTGGCAGTGTTAGGGTCTGCATTGTTTTCAAACGCCAAAACATTAACGCCATCCACAGCCTGGCTTGTCAGTTCATCCGTAACATAACCTGCAATAGTAGCGTTGCCCTGCTTCTTTTCAACCACTATTGTTAGGTATGCTTTAGTGCCGCTCAACGTTATTGTAACAGCCTGGTTTACAACATCGCCATAGCTGCCTATGCTTGTTGCATCTGTCGTTTCGATCATGTCAAGGTTCAGCCTGTCTATTGTTGTATATATCTTTCCATTAACCACGCCTGTTGCTTTTACAATTTCCTTGCCTGCCGCGTCTTTCAATGCAACAGTTGCATCACTATCAGTGAAGCTGAGGTCGCTGCCATTCACAGATGTGCGAAACCTTACTGTCAGGTTGTAGAATTTTCTAACCGTTATGTTGTTTTCAATCGTCTGGCCAGGCAAAACAGTTTTTGAAAAAACTTTTGTTAGCTGGCCGGTTGTTGCGTAGGAAAACACACCCAAAACTATGGCAACAGCTGCAATCACAGCAATGAATACAGCTATCTTTGCGCCCGTTGTTTTCAAACTAAATATTTCTTTGTCTGTTGTATTTTCATTTCCATTTTCCAATTCTTCCATATCAATCAAATGAAAGCTAGCGGGAGGATGTAATAAAAAATTAGAACTACGATGGGTGGTTATTTTATAGCAGTGGCAAATTATAATTAATGCCGCTGTCAGTAATGCATGTGTTGGTGCCAATAATACTTTTAGATATTTACAGAGATTATTTTATGAAAAATATAAAGCTGCTGCCGAACCACATGTTGTTCCTTGCCGGGGCTGCTGGATTGATGGTTGATTTAGATTTACCGTTATCAGCACTAGGCAGTTGGTTAGGCCTGCCGCTGCCTGCACATAGGATACTGTCGCACAACATATGGATACCGCTTACTTTCTTGGCATTGTCGCTGTTCTTCAGGTATAAAAAAAGTAAAATGTTGTGGAAAATTTTTCTGATGTTTGCGATAGGAACCGCCTCGCATTTGCTGCTGGATGCCACGCTGATGGGTACGATAGCGCCGTTCTATCCTGTTAATGATGTGATGTGGGGCTTGAACATCATACCAAGCAAGTGGTGGCAGGATTTTGCCGCATCCATGGATGCTGTGCTGCTTTTGCTGTGGCTATCGCATGAAGAGCTGAAGCACAGAATTTCAGACTATCTTTAGATTTTTCTTTTCATAGGAGCATAACTTTTCTATAGGACAAATGTAGCACTTTGGCAGACGTGCCTGGCAGATTTTTTTTCCAAATTCTACAAACAGGTAATTAACAACCTTTTTCAGGTCACTCGGAATTATTTTTTCCAAATCATTTTTTATTTTTTCCGGATCTTTATTTTTTGTAAAACCCAATCTCTGCGAAATTACACAAACGTGTGTATCCACGGGTATTGTATCCAGGCCAAAAGCAAAACATAAAACCACGTCAGCAGTCTTGCCTCCGACACCATGCAGTTCCATCAACAAATTACGGTCATTTGGAACTTTGCCATTGTATTTTTCCAATAAAATCCTGCTCGTTGTTTTTATATTCTTAGCCTTCTGTTCGTAGAATCCAACAGGATAAATTAGCTTTGCAATTTTTTTCTCAGAAAGTTTTACCATCTCTTTTGGAGTTTTCACAACATGAAACAAACGCTTCGCAGCTTCATCAGTAGTTTCATCCTTCGTCCTCTGCGACAATATTGTTGTTATCAGTGAACGGTATGGATTTGATTTTTTATATTTATACCCGTAGCGCTTCCTAAGAATGTGAATTATTTTTCTTATTCTCAAATCTTCATTATGCATCAATTCACCATGCTACTACAGAAATTATTGGTCACTGCAAAATAAATTCCCGGATATAGTTGTCGCCATACGAAGCGACAATTTTATCTTTACTGCCAGAAATATGCACATTTGTTACGCCTTCCAACATGTCGCTAGAAGTTTTCTCCACATCACTGCAGCCTTTCCATATTACTGTACCCTTTTCGTTGTAGGTAATAACGCAATTTCCAGGGGCAGTTCCTGCAACTATTCTTTTGCCATCGGAAGAAATTGCAATGGCATTATGCCCCACGGTGCCACCCTGCTCGCCCACATCTCCGGTATTTCTTTTCCACAAAACATTTCCGTTGTTGTCAAAAAGGTAAACCATCCCGCCAATTGTGCCTAAAACAATTCTGCTGCCATCAGGGGTTGCAGAGCCTGCCGTGACAACGTGATCCGGAATCCTGTGTTTCCATCTGAGATTTCCCGAAGAGTCAAAAGAGAAAAGGGTCCTACTTTTACCTGCCGCAAATGTATTTTTGCTTTGATCAACTGCAAGAAACATTGGAAATTCGCCCATTATGTATTCCCACTTTTTGTTCCCGGCAGAATCAAATCCCGCCAATGTCCTAGCCCCGGCAATGAGCCCCGAGTCGTCCCAATAAAACGCGCAGTTCCTAAACCATTCATCTATCCAACTAACTTCCTGCTTTGTCCCGTCCGCAGAATTGAACAAATACAATTTCTGAATTGGACCTGACAGGATTTTTTTTCCGTCCCTAGAAAAGCAAACACTTCTAACCATACCACCCGTGTCAAACTCCCACAACAATTTACCACTCTTATCAACAGCATATACATTCTTGTCGTGGCACCCAGCAGCAACCTTGCCATCAGAAGCAATGTCAATGCCCCAGCACTCATTCTCAGTCGGCTGTTTCCATAAAATATTTCCATTTGAATCAAAAAGGTAGATGTTTGTTGGCTTGTTTAACTCAGGAGGATGTTTTGCTTGGTCGGCAGCAAATACAGTCCAATCACTAGAAGGTTTAACCCAGAAAAACCCGTAATTGTCATCAACCTTTTTCTCCCATTTTAATGAGTACGAATCATTGTCCTTTTTCTTTTCAAGCGTTATGTCAAGCCTAATGAAATCTTTCCTTGTCGGCGCAACATGATCCTTGAAATAATATTCATACCCATCCTTTGCAATAGAAACAAAATAATCAAAGGAATCGCAAGACATCTCCCTGCTGCCGTAAATTGCATTAACATCCTCCATTCCCATGACACTTGTAACATATCTCCCTTGTCCATCGGTATCTCCCCTGTTGCCCATCCTACCGCAATTCATCATTGCATCCACCCTTGCATTTGCCACAGGATTTCCATTCTCATCCTTGACATAACCGTAAATCACACTAGTTTCCTTTCCCGCAAAATCCTCTTCAGCATTTCCGAACGTGACAGGCGTGCTTATTTTGCTGCTAGCATTGTCCAGCCAGAACGCAAAGTCTACAACAAACCTGTCGCCTGGGTGGTCCAATGACACGAAATACCACAATTTCTTTTCCCCGCCGGCAGGGATTTTGACAGGACTGTTTTGGAAGGAATAGAAATGGAGGTTTGTCTGCGGCACGGTAGCAGCCAGCTCTTCATCTGATGAAAAATTGACATTGGCTTCAGTCAGACCTTTGTTTTTCAATGTAATGAAAAAATCAGCACCATTCTCGCTCATGCCTCTTACTATTGATGTGGAAAAATATCTTATCTCAACATCGCCAAGCTGTTTTGTGATCCACTGCCCTTCAGGCGGGCTGACCAGCGGTGCATTCGTATCAAATGTAGGCAAGCAAAAATCATTTCCGCATTGGGACTGAGAACCTTGGCCAGACGGCTGTTGCCCGTCGTACTGGGGATTTTGTCCAAGGCCACCGGACTGCGGGCCTCCCGGTCGTTGACCCCACATGCTAAAAATCACGAATCCGACCAAGCCGACTGCTGCGATAACAACAAGGACGATCAGGAAAGTGTTTTTCATAATTACCTTATGCTATTTGCATATAATAAAAATTATTCATTATTTACAACAACACAGCAAACTTTATTAAGCGGCTCGGCCATTCTTTGTATGTTATTTGCTGTTGATAGCGTTTATGAAACTGCAACATATAGTATATACTCCTTTCCTGCTTAGAGGTGAGACTAGTGATTAAGGCTGTTATATTCGACGTCGGCGGCGTCTTGTTGCAAGAGGTTGCATCAAAGATATACAAGGCATTGACAAAAAATGTTGGTAGGAATTTGCAGGAAACAAGAACCATTGGAAGAAAACTTGTACACAAGTTTGAGGTTGGCAGTATTAGCGAGGATAAATTCTGGAAGGATTTGGCAGAAAAATTGGGTTCCAATAAAAACTATGTCAAAAAAATTTGGTTGGGAACTTTCAAAAAAAACCTGTGTGTAAGAAAAAGTGTGATTAAACTTGCGGCTGATTTGAAAAGGCATGGATATAAAGTGGCAATACTTTCCAACGCAATAAAGCTCCATTACGATCACATCCACAGAAAAAATGTTTACCAGCTTTTTTCTCCTGTTGTATTATCCTTTGAGGTTGGTATGAAAAAACCGAGAAAGAACATCTACAGGCTTGTGGCAAAAAAGATGAGACTGAAGCCGGAGGAATGCATTTTCATTGACGATAAAGAGAAGAATGTGAAGGCTGCGGAAGAGGTTGGGATGCATGGAATTGTTTTCAAGAATGTAGCGCAGCTGAAGGATGATTTGAAAAAGGTGCTGTAATGATTTCAATTTGGGATTTTCCACAAAAAAAAGTTTATGTGTTGTTAAGAGAGGATTTCAGAAAACAAATATTTGAAACTGTATTTAAAATCGTTGGTGGTCGAAAAAATTTAGCAAAAATATTAAAAGTTGGTTATTCAACTGTATCTGAATGGTTTTATGGCTTAAAAAAAAGGACAAAAAATAAAATTACGGTGCAATATTGTCCCTTATGGACGTATAGAAGAATTGCAGAAATCTTAATTCAGCATGGGTATGATGATTTAGTACAAAAAATTGAAAAGAATGTTTTGTCATATAGAGGTTGGTCTGGGGCTTCTGTAAATAATCCGATATTACCAATCCAAAAAACGCCTGAATTACTGAATTTGATTGCCCATATCATTGCAGATGGGAGCGTTACAGAAAGATCTATGCCACACTACTCTAACACATGCGAAGAATTGCGTGAAGAGTTTATTCAGAATTTAAGCATTCTGGGCGAAGTCGAATATTTAGAGAGAATTCCAAATTTTCGTACTCCTAGAATACTCTTCCCTCTTGTAATACCACACATTTTAGGAGATGCATACAAAATTGATTTTGTGAATAAAAGATTTTTGAATCCGTCATTTCTTTTTTCTCTGCAAAAAAATTTAATTCGTAGCTTTTTACGAGGGTTTTTTGATGATGAGGGGTACGTTCATGATAGCAACATTCAGATATGTTGCATTGATAAGGAATTACTTTTGCTCATAAAACAACTTACGGAAAACCTAGGAATTTTAACGAGCAACATTTTCGCTTACCAAGATCATTTTAGAAAAGACGGATCACTTAGCAAAGTGTTTTATTTTGACATTTATTCTGAATACATACCTAAATTTCAAAAATTAATAAGCTTTACGCATCCGAAGAAGAAAAAGTTTCTCGAATACATGATCAGAAGAACAAACAGAGGCTGGAAACATCCAAATCCTGAATTAATTAGAGAAACAATTCTCAAAGAACTTAATAAAAAAATTTTGACATCGCGGGAGCTAGCATTACAAACCTTAATCACTGCACGAAACTTAAGAAAAAATTACCTTTACCCGATGGAAAATGAGTGTTTGATAGCAAGAGTTGGAAAAAAGAAAGGAAAGGGTGGGGCACAATTATGGTCGATAGTAAAATAGAAAGTTCATTTGCCTTATTAAGTGATGAACTCCAAAAAGTAGTCATAAAAAGATTCAAAAAGTCAACTTCTATTCAAGATTTAGCCATACCATATATTCTTGAAGGAAAAAATATACTTGCTATAGCATCTGTAGGAACTGGAAAAACAGAATCTGTTATGTTACCTCTATTTGACTTGGTAATCAAAACCAAACCCAACCCAATTAGTATTTTATATATTACTCCCCTCAAGGCACTCAACAGAAATTTACTGGATCGTTTACTTTGGTGGTGCAATGAGCTTGGCATAGAGACATCGGTAAGACATGGTGATACAACGCAGTATGAGCGTCATTTACAGGTAGAGTTTCCACCGCAGCTTTTGATTACGACACCAGAAACCGTGCAAGCTATACTACCTGGCAAAAGAATTAGGGAGCATCTGAAGAATGTGAAATATGTTGTGGTTGATGAATGTTTACCTTATGATACCCTCATTACACTTGCAGATGGTAGTGTAAAAAAAATAGGCGAAATAGTTGAAAGTAATCTACTAGAAGAAGCTTATGAAGCAAATTTGAATAGGGAAATCTACGTAAAGACTTTGGATAAAAACTCAGGAAAAATTACAAATTCAAAAATATTAAAAGTCCATAAAATACCCCTTCATAAAAACATTGTTTATCTTCGTACAAAATTTTACAATCTTGAACTCTCAATGACTTCAAACCACCCCATATTAGTATTAAGAGGTAAAAAACTGAAATGGATAACTGCAAACAACCTTAAGATATCTGACAAAATAATTATTATTAATCCTCTAGAGATTGCCCATAAAAATGAGAAAGATAAAGAAGAAAAAAGTACTTTGATTATTGATGAAAGAAAATTTAAGAAAACCTACTTGAAATTGTTTGGAACAGGAACAAAACAGCAAAAAAATAAATTGAAAAAAATTATAATCAAATTAAGGAAAAAAAAGATTCTGCCTCTACACCTTAATAATTCTAATCTTCCAATTATAGCACGGTTGATGGGTCATGTCCTTGGCGATGGATGGCTAACTATAACTGAAAAAACTGTTTCAATTGGATTTTCTGGATCAGTCATTGATTTAGAAACAATAAAAAAGGATTTGGCTCATCTTGATTTTGCTGGCGGAAGTATAACTACAAGAGAAACTTTGTCTTCTGCCTTTAACATTAAACATGGTGAAAATAAAATTAAAGGTATTTCTAATCAAATGTCTAATGGCTCCAAAACCCTAGCAAGTTTGTTAGTCGCTCTTGGAACACCCCATGGAGAAAAAACAAATACAGCATATGACATTCCAGATTGGATTTTAAACGCCTCCACAAGCATAAAAAAAGAATTTATTTCTTCATTCCTTGGTTCAGAAATGAGTTTAACAAGAGGTAGAAAATACCTCGACTTTGATGCCCCACGAATTTCCATGTATAAAAGGGAAGACTTTGTTAAAAGTGGTTTGAAATTAGCCTCACAAATCAAAAAAATATTAAATGATTTTAATGTAAAAATATCACAGATCTCTGTTAAGAGAGGCAATATAAGAAAGAATGGTAGTAGAACTGAATGTATAGTTTTAACAATTTCTAATAATGAGGATAATTTGATAAATTTATTTGACAAAATAGGAACGCGATACTGCAGTGAAAAAGAAACTGCCCTTGCATTAATTTTACAATATCTCATGGCCAAAAAATTTGCAAGATTGAACAAACAAAATCTAATAAAAAAAATGAAAGATTTGAGGAAAGATGGCTTTGCCGATTATCAAATTGGGAAAATGCTAGGATTTGATAAACAGCTAAATTCTAAAGGAATATCCTACGGGTATAGACAGAGTGATATGGTTAGAATATTGCTTCGTTCAGAAAAACGACAATTAAGAGGATTCCCAGAATTCGAGAAATGGAAAAAATTTATGCTTGGTAATTGTTTAATTGATGAGATAGTTACATTAAAAGAAGATGCCTGCAATTCTGACTTTGTTTATGATTTAACCATAGATACAACACATAATTTTTTGGCAAATAATATTATCGTTCACAATTGTCATGAGCTGGTTGACAGCAAGAGAGGCGTGCAGCTTGCTGTTGCACTAGAAAGGCTGAGGGAGTTGTGTGGAGATTTTCAAGTTGTAGGATTATCAGCAACCGTTGGTTCGCCTGAACAAGTGGCGAAATTCATCTGCCCGAACAAGCCGATAGAGATTTTGAAAGCAATATCATCGAAGGCAATGCAAATAGATGTTGTCAGCCCCAAACCAGAAGCAAAAGACAAGGTAACGGCAGAGAGGATATTTTCCTCACCAGAGACTGCTGCAAGGATAAGGGCAATGATGGACTATATAAAAAATTCTCGGTCCGTTCTTGCGTTTACAAACACAAGGGAGTTTGCTGAAATACTATCATCGAGGATAAAGACTTTGGACGGAAAGTTTCCTATAGGCATACATCACTCCAGCCTGAGTAAAGATGTTAGAATCAAGACTGAGAGAGAGTTTAAGGAAGAAAAGTTAAAGAGTATAATTTGCATTTCGGGTGATTCACGTATTCTTCTTGATGATGGTTCGTGGAGATCTATTGATGATATTTTGAAAGATAAATTAAAAGTAATTTCTCTTAATTCGAATCTAAAACTTGAACATGATGACACAAAAACAAAAGTTGTTGAAAGAGGTAAATTAAAAGCAGTAAAAGTTGTTACAAAACATGGATTTGAACTGGAATGTACAAAAGAACATCGATTTCTTACAATTGATAATGGAAATCTAGAATGGATAAAAGCGCAGGACCTTAAAATTGGGCAAGGTATTGCGATAATCAGACAAAATTCATTTCAATCTAAAGAAAAATCTTTTTTTTCAATCATTCCAGACAATCTTTATGTTAAAATCTCTGATAATCTTTTTAATAAAATCAAGCAACACATAAAAGATAGGTATAATAAATATGAAGATTTTTCTAAAGAAACTGGCATAAAATTGAATAGGTTAAAATATTTTCTGGCTGGTAAAAAAACAAACCAGACTTTGCAAAGATTAAAAAAAATTGTAGAGAAACTCGATATCGAACTGGATGAACTTTTTGATGAAATTATAATAATTGGAAGTAAAAATTATTCGAGGTGTATGATTCCCAAAAAAATTTCTCCACAATTTTGCAGGTTGATAGGATTCCTTCTTGCAGATGGAACTATTACGAGAAGAGATATGCTGAGACTCTTCAACAAAGATCGCAATCTTCTTATTAAATATAGAAAGATACTCAAGAGTGAATTTAATATTGATGCATCTATATTTAACGGACCAAACGTATTAGTCACACAATGCCATGCGACATGGTTGTGTAATGTTTTTGAAAACATTGGAATCAAATGTGGTAGAAAAGCAAGGATTGTAGAAACGCCAAAAATTATTTTTCAACTTCCAAAAAAGCATCAACTCGAGTTTCTGGGGGGATATTTTGATGGTGATGGGTGTCTTCAGAACTTTCGTGGTAGAACTTATTCAATATTGTTTACTACTTATAGTAAGAAAATGGCTAAGGACTTGCAATTTTTGTTGTTGTCGTTAGGAATTATTGCATCAATACGTCATAATAAAAAAAGGGGAGGTTATGTAGTTGCCATTATAGGTGGTGAACATTTAAGAAAATTTACCAGCATGTGTAAAATATGGAAAAATAAAACAAAACTAAATATTTCACGCTATGGATACAGTAATAGAGACACTATACCTTCTATTGGAACGTTATTAAAAAATTTGCGTCTAAAAACTGGCATGAGTACGTATTTTATGCAAATGAGGAGAGGATTAAACCCTTATAAATATGAAGTTGATTATAGAGCTATCTCAAGGCAACAACTTTTAAATTTGATAAAAATTTATTCTGAATATGAAAAAAACGCTTGTGAAACATTAAGATTGTTTGCTACTTCAGATATTTTTTGGGATAGGATTAAAAAAATCGAAGTGGGTAAAACTTGTAAGGTTTTTGATATTTTAAACACAAAGAACTCAAACTTCATAGCAAATGGTTTTATTGTTCATAACTGTACTTCATCGTTACAACTCGGTATAGACATAGGCGCAATAGATCTTGTTTTGCAGTACCAATCACCACGTCAAGTTTCGCAGGCGATACAAAGAATAGGGAGATCAGGTCATGAACTGGAACGGGTTAGCAAGGGTGTGATAATAACAACTGACGAGGATGATATTTTTGAATCTGCGGTTATAGCGAGGAAAGCTTTGAGAGAAGAGTTAGAGCCTATACGTTTTCACGATAATTCATATGATGTTTTGGCCCATCAGATCGTTGGGCTGACAATGGATTTGTGGAACATTGAATTGGAGAAGGCTTACCAGATAATCAAACGGTCTTATCCATACAGGAATTTGCAGTATGCAGAGTTTCTGGAAGTTTGCAAACAACTGCAGCAATTGGGCTTGGTGTTTTTGAATGGCGGTATAAAGAAAAAAACTGTTGGGCTGCAGTATTATTTTGAAAATCTCTCGACGATACCGGATACTTTGCAGTATCACATTTTTAATATGCTGGACAACTCTTTTGTTGGGGTGCTGGATGAGGAGTTTATTGCTATCCACGGCGAGGTAGGGAGCAATTTCATCATCAAGGGTGAGGCGTGGAGGATTGTTGATGTTACAGAGAACAAGGTTTTGGTGGAACCGACAGTTGACATAGAAGCGGCAATACCGGGATGGGAGGGTGAATTGATGCCTGTGCCTTTTGATGTTGCGCAAGAGGTTGGAAGGCTGAGAAGAATTATTGCTGAAAAGATTGAAAAATATGGCGAAGAGACAGATGAAATAGTGAAAGAGTTACAAGAAATCTATCCGATTGACAGCAATTCTGCAAGGAAGATTATAAAAATTGTGAAGAAGCAGATGGATTGCTGTGCTATGCCGGATGACAAAACAATACTGGTGGAGGATTTTGAAAACACGGTTGTGCTGCATACCTGCTTCGGTTCGAATGTGAATGAAACACTGGGAAGATTTTTATCTGCCTTGCTGACAAACCGCCTCGGTTCAGTAGGTTTCAAATGCGACCCTTACAGGATAATGCTGCAGCTGCAGGTGAAGAATGTTGACATGATTAATGAAATACTTTTACAAACCGACCCAGGGTTGTTGAGGAGCTATCTTGAAATAAGCCTGACGAAGAGCAACCTGTTCGAGTGGAAGTTTGTGCATGTTGCGAAAAGGTTCGGTGCAATAGCACGCGGTGCGCAGTACGGCAAGGTGAGGATGGGCAAGATTATTGACAGTTATGTAGGCTCGCCAATATACAAGGAAACGCTGAAGGAATTGGAGGTGGAGAAACTTGACATAGAACTAGCAACTGAGATGCTGAGGAAGATACAAAACAAAAAGATTGCACTAATTTTCAGAAGCGGTGAACTGTCTCCACTGGGAAGCATAGGCGTGAAGAGGCAGTATGCAGAAGTGATAGGGCCGGAAAAACCGAACAAGGAAATATTTGAGATGTTTAAACACCGCCTACAAAACACAAAGGTAAAGATGGTTTGTGTCAATTGCGGGCAGTGGCAACAGACATTTGCTGTGAAGGAAGTGCCAAAGGGGTTGAAATGCAGAAAATGTAGCGCGAAGCTGCTTGGCATAACGCGAGTAAAAACTATAGACATGGGAAAGATTGTGAAGAAAAAGTTGCGTGGCAGTACACTAACATCAGAAGAGTCGAAAAGATTTGAAAGATTGAGAACGACAGGTGATATGTTTTTGGTCTACGGCAGCAAGGCTGTATTGTGCCTGGCTGCGAAAGGTGTCGGCCCTGTGACAGCAAAAAGAATACTTGCAAAATTCCATAAAGATGAGGATGCATTAATGAAAGATCTGCTAGAGGCTGAGAGAGTATTCATTCGTACGAAGCGTTACTGGACCGTTTGAGTTATTATTTTATAGCGTCCCCAATTAGTTTTTTGAATTTTTCCATCGTCAATTAAATTTTCAAGTACTCTGTAAAGTCCTCCGCTACTTAAATGCGTTTCTTCTAAAAGTTTGCTAAAATTTATACAATTATATTTAGAAAAATTTGGCAAAAAAATAGAAGAAGTAATTGTCGGGAAAAAAGAATTGTTCAAAATCATTCGATTGAAATGAATGGCATAGAACGAAAAAATATTGGAAATTGTAAACTTTTAAAACTTTTATTCGTTTGAAATTAAATATTAATTGAGTAGAATGTTCAAAAGGCCCTTTTTGATTTTAGTTATATGCATAGTTACTTTTGTATTATCTATTCAAGCAGTTTTTGCCTACAACATTGGTGATTTGGTTGATTACCTACAAAACCTGTTTTACACAGCCACCCAGCCGGTGGTTATGGGTTCGACTGTTTCGGACAATTGTTGTTGTGAGTCTACAAGCGGTACGAGAAGCTGTATCAGTAGAAGCACTTGTTGGAACGGACAGGGATGTGTTGGCAACTGTCCTTGTTCTTCAGCTACGACAACAACAGTCAATGCTGCTTGTAATCAAGAATGTAAAAATAGAAATTATAATAACGGAACTTGCAGGTCAGGAAATATTTGTTACTCTGGCGAGAGTGATATAGAACAGGATGGTTGCCCTTCGTATAACAAATGCTGCTGTTCTGGCGGAGGGGGTACAACTACTACAAGACAAACTACAACAACACAGCAAACAACTACTACTATAACATCTCAATATTGTGACTCACAACCTGGCTATAGGTGTATGCCTAATTCTTGCAGTAGTTATCAGCAGCCATGCGGTTCGACCAATGTCTACAGTTGCCAGAATACCAACATGAAATGCTGCTTTGGCACATGTTCTGGTACAAGTACGACAATATCGTCAGCTAATTGCTGTTGTGAAACCAGCGGGGGGGCGTGGCTGTTTGAGTGTAAATATATGTGGAGCGGCTTGCGTTGGTGAATGCCCTTGTTCAACAACCACTACCATTAATCAATCAACAACCACAACGGCTACATGTAGAGCTAATGGTGATTGGTGTGACTGGAGCAGTCAGTGCTGTTCAAATTATTGCAACCCTAGCAACAAATGTGCAAGCAGCCCAACCACCACAACCACCAAACCACCAACCACAACCACCAAACCACCAACCACAACCACTACGCCGACAACCACAGCAGCAGGTACGACTACTACAGCATCAACAGGCACATTATCAGGAGAAATTAAATTTGATAAGGAAGAATATGATGCAGGTGAAACGGCAACTGTAAGCTGGAGTTGGTCTAATGCCCGTTTGTCCAATGAATATTCTATTTACGGTTTTTGGGAGATATATAATCAAACAAGAAACGTGGCTTATGGATATTTAAATTCTCCAACGGGTAAAGGTGAGACTACTGTTTTTATGAGTACTCCTGGCAGATGGGAAGCTAAATTGCACGTTTGTTCCAGTCCTAGCTGTGATATTCTGCAGGAAAGAAATTCAAAATTATATAGTGATTCTGCTGTAGTGAAAATAGAAAAATGTGTACCGGTCTATCTGAGTGGCAATGACAAACAAAGATTTGACATAGTGTTTCTTGCCCATGAATACAAGGATTTTTCGAAATTTGCTCAGGATGTTTCTAAGCATAAGGATACATTGTTCTCCATTGAACCCTTCAAATCCTATTCTAATGCAATAAATGTGTGGCTAGTTAATGAAAATTTTGATTTAGGATGCAGTGGTGAATGGGCAGTGCAATGTAATATGCCTAAAGTTGAAGATGTGGCTCACCGCTGTCCTGTAGATCAAATTGTGGTTTTAGTGGAGTTTGGCGGTGGAGCAGCTCCAAGAATTGGTGTTCCTGATCATTATGTCACTGTTAATGCGCGCTGGTATGATGCAGATAAAATGACTGTTCATGAACTAGGGCATTCCATTGCTGGCTTAAAGGATGAATACATCTATGACAAAAAATTAAGTGAAGAGTTTGCTAAAAAAAATCCTGCGAAAGGTCCGAATTGCGATGGTAGTGATTGTAATGCTTGGAAAGCAATGCCAGGAACAGATTGCTTTAAGGGTTGCAGTTACGATAATTGGTATCGTTCTACAGAATGCAGCATAATGAAAAACACTTGGGACCCCAACTGTTTCTATTTTAACGGGCCATCCATCAAAGCATTGCAAAACAAACTAAATAAATATAAAATTTCTGCTGCATCAGCTTCTGCCCAACCAACTTTATATCAAACATCCCAAATCTCCCTACTAAACTTCAATTACAATAACGGAACAATAGCTTTGGAAGACGTTTTGATTGGAGAAGGATTTGCACCTACTGAAGTGCAGCAAGATACTGGTTACAAGCTAAATGTTTTATCTCCAACCGATGATGTGATGCAGTCATACGCATTTGAACTGTCGACTGAAATGTTTTACGATTATGCTGTTGGTGGGCAACTTGCAGGAGGCGTGGAAGAGCAGGAAAATGTTAACTTCACTGTGGCAGTACCATACCAAGCCAACATCAGTAAAATAAATGTCCTGGCAGAAGGCAAAGAGATATTGTCTACCGGGGTTTCAAACCTGGCTGAACAGGGCAGGGTTTCCATGGCAACATCCGAAGGTCAAAAACAAATAACAATAACACCGGAAATAGCTTCCCAAAAAGCTGGAATTACTGCGGTTAAAGCAACTGCCCTTAAAGAAGAAAACACCGTACCAGTATATTTTATAAACGGAACGAAACAGGTTAAACTGCTTTTTCTCATACCCTTATCCATGGATGTTCAGGCAAAAATCAATGCTGAAAATGGAGAAATCATTTCAATAGCAAAGCCATGGTGGAGTTTCTTAGCAAGTTGAATTTATAAAAAAGAATAGCCTGCAAAAAAAGCAAAGCTATCTACACAAGTTCACTTTCGTTGCATGAACCATCGTAGCAGCCATACGGGCAGGCATACTTCGTGTAAGTGCAACTGCCGTCGATGTTGCAGTAATACTCGACAACATACTTGCCTTCACAATAGTCTGTGTAGCCTACACTAGCAGTAGAATCAGCGCAAGTGCCTTTTACAGCGTAATTTATACCGCCGTCAGAATCTGTGCACACCCCTGTTTGTGTGGTTGTGCCAGGCGTGACTCCACCCATGATTGCCCCAAGCGTTGTTCCTGTTGGCAAGACTATGAAATCTGCGAAGAGGTTTACAATAAAGTAGAATACAGTCAGGCATACTACGAAGACTACAATCTTTTCTCCGGTTTTCATAAATATCTCTTCTACCGATAAGCTAATAAATCTTTCTCATCCGATTACTTTGTATGGACGAGGATAAAGCATTAAGGCTGATAGAAGAACTTGGAAAAAAGCTGCCGAGATTTCCTGATGGAAGGATTAACTACTCAAAGTCAGATACTGCCCCTGTCATATCAGTTTTCGTAAGGTTTGATGGCAAGATACTGCTGCTGAAAAGAAGCGACAAGGTTTCGACATACAAAGGCAAGTGGAATGCTGTTGGCGGTTATCTTGATGAGATAAAGCCCATCCGGAAAAAAATATTGGATGAGGTGAAAGAAGAGTTAGGTATTGGTGGGGATAATATTATGTCGATCCGTTTGGGAAGATCTTACGAATTTAATGATAAAAAAATTGGCAAGACATGGATTGTACATCCTGTTTTGGTTGAACTGAAAGAGAGGCAGGATATAAAATTGGATTGGGAGCACACTGAATGCAGATGGATTGAGGCAGATGAAATAAAAAATTTTGATACGGTCCCTCAAACCGAGAGAAGTTGGAAAAATTTGTTTTGAAAAAATAAATACATTGACAACCCATTATAAATATGAATTTATTTTGCAGGTTCAATCCACGGGGGGAGGGGGGACGATAAAGAGGTTTATTTTAAAATAACAAGCCATGTCAAAAAATTCGGTCAAGTTCTAAACGAACATATCGGCGACCAAAAGCTAACAGACGCTGGCGAGAATCTTCCGTCTGAGCATATTTATGAAAGGGATATGCAATGGATTAAGGAGGCGGATGTTTTTGTTGCCGAGGCTTCAACACCCTCCCTTGGCGTTGGATACGAAATAGCAGTAGCTGAATTACTTGGAAGAGGGTTCTCTGTCTTTTCAAACAGAAAGAAGGGGAAAAAAATTGTCTTGCATGATAGGTGGAAATAAAAGTTTGGTTGTAAAAAAATATACCAATTTAGAAGAAGCATTACAACATGTTGAAGATTTTTTTAACTAGTTCTACAAAAACAATTGTATTGCCGCCAGAATTATTCCTGCAACAAGGATGATAGCGAAATATATCCCAACCTGTTCTGCCATCTTCCTGTGGCCAACAACATCCACGAGCATGAATTTTAGCAGCGTGTTGGCAAGGCAGGCGAAAAGTATGCTATTCATTATGACAAGCGGCGGTAATGTTGACGTGGCCAGCGAAACAGTCACAGCGTCAACGTCAGCAAAGCCAGCCACCATTGAAACCAGATAAACGCCATTGCTCCCCAAATAGTTCTGGGCAAGCCTCGTTATGAAGAGGGTTATTATAAACAAAGAGGCAAATTTCAGTGCTGTTTTAAACGCTAACGGCGAAGCAATCTTCACCTTGAACTTTTTCCTTATGTCGCGCCTCCATTTGAAAACACTCATCAGGTAGCCCAAAAAACCAAGGATTATGAGCGGGGTGAATGTTGATAGTGTTAGGGTGTTGTTAAGTATTGCCGTGAGGCCGGCAACACGCAAAAACATTGTAGAGCATGCGACCATTATTGTAAAGACAGCGTAATTAACAATCTTTTTGCTGGCCCTTGCCTGGTCTGACATCGCAATCGTCACTGGTGTCGAACCTACTAAACCGCCGAAGAAGGCAGAAACAACCGCGCCGTAGCGCGGGCTGAAAATCTTCAATGCAACATAGGCAACAAAGCTTATCAGCAAAACAAGGACAATGGCTAACCAGATTATATATGGATTCAACACACCTAGCGGATCTAGCGCATATCGAGGCATCAATGGTAGAATAACAAATGCTATAACAGCAAATATAATCGCGCTCTTTATCTCCTTCTTTGTAAGATTTTTTGCAAAATTATGCAGGTGCTCTTTCGAAACTAGGATTAATGTAAGGATAACAGCGAAAGCGATGGCGAAAAAATACAGCTCATAATACACCATCACGCCGAACAGGAAGGTAAGGATAAAAGCTATCTCCGTTGTCATGCCATAATGCCCTTTCTTGTATGCCTTGAAATTGTAGCCTATTATTGCCAGTATGCCGACTGAGAAGAATGCTACTATTGAGATGTAAACATTGCCGAGTATCTCTGAAAAGTAGCCGCTGACAACTCCGAGAAAAGAGACTAACATAAAAGTTCGCAAACCTTCAATCAACTCGCCATGCCCCCTTTTCTCCCGTTCTATTCCAACCAACGCTCCCAAAAGCAGTGACAGCACAAACTTGTAAAGCAGGGAGCTTTCGAAAATAGACAAGTCAAGCAGCATAAAATTATTTTGTGAATTTGTGGGTATAAATTTGAATCTTGCAAACAGTTGCAATGGTTAACAAAACATATAAACAGCGAAAAATAAAAATAATAAGGTGGTTCTATGCCAGCGTTTGTTGTTAGTATAGACGGTACGGATTTTTCAGGCAAGACTACGATAGCAAATATTGTCACGGAGATGCTCAGGCAGAAAAATAAAAGGTTTGAAGTGAAGAGGACAAACGTGCCGAGCGATTTTGTCACCGGAACTTTTACAAAGATACTAAGGTCATCTGCTGAGAGTATTTCAGCAGAGGTTTTTTCGCTTGTTTATGCTGCAGACCATCTTTTTCATTACATAAATTCCATCAAGCCATTGGAGGAATCTGAAAAAAAGTATGTTGTTGTTCAGGAAAGATCGCTGTTGAGCACTTTCATCTATCAGGGGCTGCTTGGCAAGGTGGACTTTTCCTGGATGCAGGAAATTAACAAATATGACAAAAACATCCCGCAGCTGACGATTGTATTGAAAATACCCACGGATGAACTGCTGAAAAGAAAGTCGCTTGACAGGAGGATGTTTGACAAGTTTGAGGCAGAGGACCATCTAAAAAAGCAGGTCCAGATTTTCTACAACCTGCCGCAGGATTTGGCGAAAAAGTTCAATGTAAAATATGTGGACGGAAATGCCGATGCCACAACCGTGGCGAAAAGATGCGTCGAGATTATACAGAAAGAGATTGATAAACGTTTTAAATAATCAGTGGGCCCACTGGGATTCGAACCCAGACGAAGGAGTCCGAAGCTCCTCAGGCTATCCTGATTACCTCATAGGCCCATCATAATAATTTTGACCAATTATAAATAAGCTGTACTCAAAGAAAAGTTTACATCTTACTAAGAATTAGTTGCCGCACCTTCTTCGGATCAACCTTCACTGTAGTGCGGCGCATAACCTCTGCCACGAGCTTGTCTATGGCATGCGGCATGTTCCTCTGCACGTCCAGCAATAATCCAGTGCTCTCGCTGAAAACCTCGCTTACAACTTCCTCCACACCGTGATGGTTGACAAGTGTTATCTCTTCAGGTTTTTTTCTGGACATAATTAGCATAAGGTGGCTTGTTTATAAATATCCTTAAAAACTTGCAACTCAATGTATATTGCCAATTTAAACTTTTGCTAACCATCCTAGCATCTGAGTCAAAAATTGCTTATAGTAATATCCAAATTCGGCTCCCCCAATTCTAATTCTGTTTTTACCCCAATCAACAAGTCCTCCGCACCAATGTGGCCCAATGTCAGTCGTAAATGCAAGTGTTCTTCCTTCATAATAATCACGGACAACAAGTAGAGGGTCGTCAAAACTTCCTAATTTTAAACTTTCAACCCTGTCTCTCCCAAACGATTCTATAGGTTTTATAGCCAATACAGTCTCGCTGTCTTTGACATCTAATACTCGATTATAGCCGCAGACTGTTGGGGCATGTTGCCAAGGAAGATCTTTAAGAATAGGGTGATCTTTTACTTTAATAGGCTTTAGGCCATCAGAACAATTAATTCTATCATCTTCATTTATACATAAAACTGGTAATATTTTTTCTACAAGTGTACCACTGTAATTTCCATCAAAACCTGTGAACGAGTCCCAACCACCAATCATTCCCAAACCCATCCCTTCTTTTACACATCTCTCCAAAGCCCTCATCCTTCTTTTACTTAACTTATTAGCGGGAGCATCGCTTAAAATTATGACATCATATTTTGATAATTTGGCGGGATTGGAAGGAATTCCAGATAAGTGATATGGGGAGAAATGAGTATAATCAATACCCGAATATTTCATAACACCTATAAGGTACCTTGCTGCTCCAGTTGCTGGGCCGTCACCAGCATATAACACTCTCATGGTTCCATAAATAAACAATAAAATATTTAAGCTTTAGTAAATGACCGCACTATATTTTTTGTTTCATGCGGGAGGTGGGATTTGAACCCACTGAAAGAGAGACGTAGTTTCTCTTTTCAATCTCTTCCTTAGAAGACATAATGAATAATTACACTCTAAAAATAATATAATTGTAGATGAAAAAATATACCATTTTAAAATTAGTTATGAAGAGTGTGTTAGGAAAGTTAAATTTCCCTTTAGCTCTTTCTATTGATGTCACTTATAAATGTAACCTGAATTGTAAACATTGCTATTTCAAAAAACAAAAATATACACATGAACTTTCAGAAGATGAATGGGCAAATAAAATAAGAGAAATAAAAAGATTATATAACATTATTCATTGTACTTGGGTAGGTGGAGAACCTTTACTTAGAAAAAATATTATAGAAGCAAATAAGAAATTCTTTATTTTCAATTGGATAGTAACAAATGGGACTTTAGAAATTCCTGACTGGAAAGATTGTATATTTTTTGTTTCAATAGACGGGACTAAAAAATTTCATGAGAGAATAAGAGGAAAAATGACTTTTGATAAAATTAAGAACAATATCATTAATTCTAAGAGTAAGATTTTTTTGGATATGGTTATCAACTCTATGAACTATACTTGTATCGAAAATATGCTTAAAGAATGGTCAGGCACAAATGTAAAGGGTATAAATTTCGATTTCTACACTCCACTTAGAAAAGATGATGAATTGTTTATACCTTTTAATAAAAGAGATAAGATTCTTGATAAAATTTTAGAATTAAAGAAAGAGTATGGAGAATCTATCTTGCTTAGTAAAAAAGCAATAGAATTAATGAAATCTCAAAATTATAAAAAAATCATAGGTGAGAATTGTATCGTAAAAAAATCTGCACTTTGCCTTGATCCTGAAGGAAAAATAAAGAAACCTTGCGTTATGGGTATGGTGGATTGTGAAAATTGTGGATGTATAGTTCCTTATGCACTTACCGTTTTCTTAAATAAAGATCTGGAGTCATTAAGAATATTGTCAAAATTAACCCCATAGCTATTGCGGGAGGTGGGATTTGAATCCCCGAAGCATGTAAGCTATTGCCGCACAAGCTTTTATCTTATCTTAAAAAATTAGGCAATTTTGGAAAGTTTTATTAAAAATAAAATTTTAGAAGGAAAAAAACTTGGGGAGTTTGCCTGTCCAGAGTGTGTTGATAATGGCTACTCCCCATACTAAATTTTTCTTCTGATTTTGTGATCTTTTTTAAGCATTATCTTATCGAATGATGTCAATTCCAAGCGTTTGGCTTATCTCGCGTGACATAGGCCTTTCGTAGCTTACCGGGCCGAGTATGTATGGCGACTTTACACCAGTGATGATGCTTATTACTTGTACGCGGCCTTCAAACTCCGGCAGTATTCTAGCACCCCAGAACACCTGTGCTGATGGGTCTAGATGTTGTGCGACAGTCTCGCCAATCATGTTGACCTCATCCAGCTTCAGATCTGGACCGCCAGTTATATGCACTAGAGCGCCTGCAGCCCCTGTATAGTCTACCTCTAACAGCGGGTTTAGTAGAGCTTTAGTTATCGCATCCTTTGCCCTGTCACTGCTGTTTGACTCGCCTACTCCGATGGCAGCAACACCGCCTGCATGCATCACTGCTTTCACGTCTGCATAGTCTAGGTTTACTAAAGACGGTAGTGTTATCGTCTCTGTGATACCTTTGACCATTGCAGCTATCAACTCGTCTGCAACTGCGAATGCCTGCTGTATCGATAGGTTTCCTGCATATTTTAGCAGCTTGTCGTTCTCTATTACTATCACCGTGTCTGTCACTTGCCTCAGGCTTGCTAAACCATCCTCAGCTTTGGAAATGCGCGAGCCTTCCAGCTTGAACGGCATTGTTGCTACAGCGATCACAATCGCGCCCATGCTCTTTGCCATCTCGCAAACTACTGGTATGCTTCCCGTGCCTGTTCCTTTTCCTAGTCCAGCTATCGCGAACAGCAGGTCTACTCCCTCTAGCAATCCCTTCACTTCATTCCTGCTCTCCTCTGCGCACTTCTTGCCTATCTCAGGATAGCCACCGCATCCCAGACCGCGTGTTAGCTCCTTGCCTATGAGTATTTTCTTGTCTGCCTTACCCACTGCCAAAGCTTTTGCATCAGAGTTTATTGAAATTGTGCTTGCTCCCTCAACGCCCATCTCTGTTAACCTTGTCACTGCATTCTGTCCAGCTCCTCCGCAACCGATAACAGCTATCTTAGCCTTCTTCACAGAGAAGCCGAACTCCTGCTCCGCTAGCTTGTAATAGTCTACGTTTGCGTATGTTGCTCCTGACGTGCTTTCCAGTTTGAAGTGTGACTGTGGCGTATCTTCTACGCCTCCTGCCCTTTTCAATGCGCTTGATATTATTGAGTCCATTTTCACTTCACCTTTCTTCTACAAAATATATTTTGTTTCATCGAAAACCCTTTATAAGGGTTTCAACTTAATTTATCTTAAGAATTAGATCAATAGAAAAACCCGTATCTAATTCAACCCTACTTTTAACCCGTTTTTAACCCGATTTAACTTAGTTTAACCCGATTTAATCCAGTTTAACCCATTTAAATAAAAAAATTTCAAACCCTGTAAAATTCTTTTGCAGAAGTGCTCTTAAATCGTTTGTTGCGTGTGATATTATAGTTTCCAAACAATAGTTTTTTCTATATTATAGAAAATCCTATATCTTGTGACATATAGTTTCCAGTCAAAAATGAAATTTTTTCAGCTAAAATTAATTTTTCTAATAAAATTTTGCAGAAATTTTTTGAAAAGATAATTTTTAAATAGTAGAGAAACTAATAGGGGATTGAGTGAAGAGTGTGAGAGGCGACCGTCAAAATATACAGTGACCGTGACTTTTGTTTAGTCTCAACTTTCAAAAAAATTCTTGAAAGATTTTTTGCAAAAGCTGTTTCTCTATACTACTCTCTAGTTTTTTTGCTTAGCGATAGCGGAATGGTGCCAACTGGATGCCGTAAAGGCCAGAAAGCATGCCGAGCTGTTATGCAAAAATGCAGAACCTCGGAGATGGGAGTTCGAGTCTCCCTTCCGCAGCTTTTTATTTTACTGGTTTAGATTATGTTGTATGTCTGAAAGGCATGAAAGCATATACAGTAAAATATATTTCACAGCTTAGAAATAGTATTTTAAAACAGTTGAGAAAAATAAATTAAGGAGTTATGCATTAACTGACTGGTAATCAGTTAATATGATGATTTAACGTCTGGTACACGTTAAATCGTTGAATAATTGGTTGTTCTAAATAGTGTAACTGCTATTGTTTGCTTATTCAACCACACTATTCCTAAAAGAGATTATTGAATCGGTATTTAAACCGATTTCGATAGGCCAGAATATATTTCGGAAAGGAAGAAAAATGGACAGCGCAACAGCAAGCCAGCCCGCTTTTAGCAGGAGACTTTTAGTTTTAATGGTTTTAGCTGTTTTTTCGTTTGTAGTAATTTTAGTTTCGTATATATTTTACGCCCCCAGCCAAGGCCCTCAATATCCTTCCATAAGTAAGCAAAGCCGATACAATGCAGTGACAGGTGCAGTGGCTCTTTCACCCTCACTCCCGGCAGGCAGTTGCGACATATTCATCACAGGCCCAGACAGGCAGATGAAATACTACAGCACTGCACCATGTGAAAATCTTGACAAGACCACTATCGCGAAGGAGGAGTTTCTTAGCTTTGGAAATTATGCAAAGGGAAGTTATACTGTTACAATCTTCTCCGAGGCTACAGGTACTGGGACAACATTTTCGTTTAGGATTGATTGAGGTTGTGAAAAATGAAAAAGAAAATTATTGATGAAGTCAAAAAGAAGATGATGTTTAGTTTTATAACGTTTGTCCTTCTCGGCAGTACATTCGGGCAGGCAGTTGTCGCGCAATTCAATCTTACTTTTCCAAGCAGCCTGCAAAGGAAGTTTACTGATGTGAAAAAGATGATCAGCTATGCTGCTGGCCTTGCGAGTGAAAAAAAGCTAGAATTTTTAAATTCTTCTACTGTGGTTTGTAGCAAGAGTGGGGAGGAAGTGTTTGGCAGCGGAAGCGAGGCAGCCTATGAATATTCATGCTTTGTCAACAACAACCAGGATGAAAGCTTGCAGCTCAATCTCAATGTTCTTGGCACGAACAGTTTTGATTTCCTGGGCTATGTTGCTTCGAATGATGCAATAAATTTTGAAGGCTACGGCAGCTTGAAATTCAAGATTAAACCGCAATCGCGGGTATTGTTTAACGTGTTTCTATTTTCTTTGAACAAATGCCAATACAACGCTACCAACATTACTAACGTTTCCTGCTCCCCAGAATTAGATGCAAACAGCAACCAAGGAAAAATTATACTTGTTGACACTCAGAATTTTATCGCATTCGTTCAATCGCTGCACGCTACTGAAATGCTCTTATTCCTGAAAAGTGCCTATGAAAAGATCAATGGAGTGCCTGCAGCTGTCGTTTATTCTATTGCAAAGGTTCAAACATTTGATGCTGCTGCCGGTGGAATCCTCACCTCTCTTGCTTCGGGAGAAATTGTTAGGCTTCTAAATGGAGAAAGTTTGCAGAAAGGTGTTGGGTCTGCAACCTATACGATTGCTTATGATCAAACACGTAGTAAAATTCTTGTAAAGATCGGTGATGAGGAAGTTGGGGCAGCAGAGGTTGGAATAAGTTTTGCTCCCGCTGCCGTAGCTACAGCTGCTGAGAATGAAGATCTTTTGATGAAAAGTATAGTGGAAACTACACAGCCTGCTAAGAGTTCTGAAGCAGGTAAGGAAATCAGTGTTGCTGAACAGAAAGATACTACCAGTAAAAGTGTGGAGAGTTGGTCAAATAGTTTACTCATGCAATGGGAGAACTTATGGAAAGGTGTTTTGGGGCAAAAAACTTCTGAAGGAACAAAAGAAATCGGATATTCTGATCTAGATCTTAGCAAATACAAAATTATTTTAATTTATAATGATCAAAAAATTCCTGTCTCGACCATAGAGGAAGGTGAACTGAAAGCTTTTGAATTATCTGCATCGGACAAAGGTTCCAACGGAAATGCACTTGAAAACCTTATATTCGGTTTTCTAGATGAAGGGAACAAAATAATATACCTAGTGTCTGCAGGTAAATATTTGAAAAGGTATGATATTGGCATCGAACCGGCAAGTGTTGATAATTTTCTAAATACATATTTTCTTGCGAAAACGTTAAAAATAGTTGTTGTAGCTCACTCGCATGTAATATTTGATGCTCAACATGATTATCCGTATTTTGCTAATACCGAAATCGATGGCATAAAGGAAAAGATAATAAATGAGAAATATGCAAAAACTGTTCGATTTGACAATTTCTATCTTCCAAAGAAACAGCTTTTTGGCATTGTTTTGAGCAAAGAAAATATAGATAAAATACTAGACACGGTTGGAAAAGAAAATATTGAATACATAACACGAGATACATTCAATGATAAATCTCTTTCTGATATAAAAACTATTTTTGCGGATTTAGCAACTGAAGAAATTCCTGGTGTAACTGAACCAACTAAAGAAGGAACAACAAATGACAGAGCTTTATCAGATGCTGAAAAACTTGGTGCGCAAATTAAGGCTGAAAATCTTTTGCTTGAAGGAATCGCACAGAAAACCGAATTTAAAAAAATGCGAACAAGTTCTATAGAAGAATACATTTTGAAAGAACTGCAAAATGGAAAAACATTCGAGCAATCACTGCAAGACCTATCAAACGACAAGCAATTCTTGGATGGATTTGACAAGTTTTTAGCATACCTAGATAGCACTTCGCAAGCCTATGATAGCCAAACTGTAAAATCCATTGCTGAGCAGGCTAAACATGACTTCATAGAAATGTTAAAAAAAGTTGGAGCAGATCCTGAACTGATTAATCAAATTGAAAATATAAACATAAAAATTGAAGACAAAGCGTTCTCAGTTTCTTCACTTGATAAAAATAGTATTTCTGTTACAAGACCTAGCGTTTTAAGATTTGCATTAAGCATGGAAGGCCCTCTTGATGACAATGTTAAAATAATAACAACACTTTTCACAGCACATGAATTAACTCATAAAATATTTTCAATCTCAGGTTTGCAAGACAAAAATGAACCAATTGTAGATGAACAGTTTGCCGAAGGTCTAGCAATAGCATTTGCAAAAAGTAAAGGATATGATATTTCTGTTTATGAAAATATCAGAGCAGTTCAAGAAAACTTCTTCAATACTATAGGAGTTCGCACGATATGGGGTAGTGAATATGGCAATTTCTTATCTAAATTGCCTGCAAGAATTAGTAATTATGAATTATATTTCGTTAGATCAATGTATATAGTGCAATTTGGAGATAAATCTCTCATATCCGCGTACGCTAATCCAGTCTCACCTTCTGAAATTGAAAGCATACTTGGATTACAACCTGGTTCTGTACAAACAACAATATCTGAAGGAATTAGCCTAACTAAATTTAGAAATGATTTTCTTGAATTCTTTTTTGATAATACACAACTTGATAGCATTTCTTCAGAAGATATTGATCGTTTTTACAATACACATCCTGAATATTCAAAAATGTTTCCGAAAGAAAAAATGTCAGAACTTCTCCCAGAAGGATTTATCTACAGAGGTAAAAATGGGATATCCATTGGGACTGATGGAATAACAGAAGGCATGTTTCTCTTTAGAGGAACGTCTCGTGGACAAATGGGAGAAAGAGTTCTTCCAGCTGGTGTTAGAGAAGCTCAGGATGTATCAACAGCAGATTTAATAAAAATGTATGAACAACAGGGAGGCATTGGAGTGTATGATTCTAACCAAGGAGTGTGGAAGACGTACACCGGAACAACTCCAGAAGATGTTAGTTACTATATTCAAGGACTTGATAGTGTTACAAGAAAACTCATTACAAAAGATTCTGCACTATGGATTATTGACAGAGTGGAAGCTTTGAAAGAATCGAAATGGCTCCCCAATACAGGTGGAGCTATCAATGGTGCTGAAATCAGAATTTTCGATAAGGTTCCTCTAAAAGATGTCCTAGCAATAATAGTTCCTGAAGGAGAAAAGGCTGGAATAATTAAAAATCTAAAAATACCAGAACTTGTTACAAAATATGGTAATGAATTAGAAGGATTGTTTGGACGACCAATATCAGATGTAATTATTGAAGCCAAGTTCGATAGAGGCGATGGTAACTTAGTTATGAGCGATATTGCAATAAAAGCGATAGATTTAATGAAATCAGAACTTCCCACACTACAGGCAAGACCATCAGTCCCTAAAAAAACACTGTCATTCTCTCTTGAAGCTGAAGTTCAAAAAATAATCAATAATGAAGCATTGTTTTCTAATCCTGACATAGAAAGTATTACTGTATCATTTTCTATGATAATCGGAAAACAAGTTGGCATGCCGTTCGTAGTAGCAAAAAATAAAGATGGAGAGAACAAGATTGTTGACGAAAGTGAACTTTCTCCAGAAACTGTTGAAGCGCTAAAAGAATTAGAAACAAAATTCGACTTTTATAGAGAAGTTACAGTTGTTCCTGGTGCAGAAACAGCATCTGAAGGAGCACAAGCTGCAGGAACACAAGCTACTGGAGCAGAAACAACAGGCGCATCATTAGCAGATATAGTTCAGCAAATGATCGACCAAAAAAATCAGGCTCAAGGCATTTCTTCTGGTAACATTTTTACACAATACACCGCATATGAACTTGAAAAACTGTCAGAGTTGACAGAAATAGCCCAAGAGGCGATGATAGTAAAATCAAACCTTCTCTACTTTTCATCATCGTCAGAAACAGCAAGAAACACAAACCTTTTGGGACTATACAGGGCAGATCTGGCACAAATCGACCAGACCATTGCAGATTTGGGAATAAGCGAACCCCAAAGGCTGAAGAGCGATGTCATTAATACATTATCACCCGAAAACCTAGAAAGACTTTTACCTGGCGATATGACGCAAAATATTGACAGGAGCTGGAGTAATCTCGCCTCGCAAAGTGCAGCAGCGGTTGAAGAAGAAAATGTAAAAAGCAACTTTTACGGCTACACAACGACAAGAAGCAAAACCCCATCCCTAGATTTCTGGAAGGGCTACACTCAGTCTCTTAATGCCGGTGATACGATCGTGTTCAATTTTGTCGACAGAACTATTACTTATACAAAAATGGCAAACGGAAAGTTCGCAAAGGTTACAAACCTGGAGGCAATAGGCCAGGCCATTTCAGAAACAGTTAGCAGCGACAAAGCAGCAGCGGCAATAAATACCGATTCGATAAAATCCATGGAGCGTGCACAGGTTGTGAAATCCGAAATTAATGTCAACGGCCGTGATGGAACTGTAACAGTGGTCGGCGGAAATGACCAAGCAAATGTTCCTGGAGACAGGATACCAAACGATTTCAAGAACAGATATCAGGGAAGGGCAGAAAGTACAGAATTGCAGGGTGATCTTTCTGGTGATTTGAAAAATGAACTTGGCAAATGGTTTGAACAGGCGAAGGAACCAAGCCAAGTTTACAAAATCGATATGAAAAATCAGAAGGTAGAAAAGGTGACTATAGACAGCGGCGAAACCGCTAATGGCAAGACTAGCAGTGCTGAATTTGATCCGCAAACAGGGAAACCCAAAGAAATAGACTTGAAAAATTCTGCTGGAACAGAAGAGCTTGCAAAAGAACTTGGCATGAAAACGGATTTGCTCGACAGCACAGACAAAATGATAAAAGTAGATTTTAAAAACGGGGACATAAGTACCGAGGCTATGTCAAAACTTAACGAAGACATGGCTAAAAAGCTTAATGTCGATAAAAAAAGCAAGGCAAGCTTTGAATTTGATGAGAATGGGGAGGTTAAAAGTGCGACTGTTGAAGACTCTGTAAGCGGTGTGAAAAAAACCATGAAAACAAATTCTGAAACAAAGGGATTAAAAATAACGTCCGAAAACCCCAAGACAGGCGAAAAAACAGTTACGGAAATAGATAGTAACGGAGTTGCCAAAACTGTTATTGAAAAAACAAATACAGAAATACAGACGCGTATCAGCAAAGATGGCGTAACTATAAAAGGTAATTTTGAGGGCAGCAATGTTGAAATAACAAAACCATTGGAAACGTTTACCAAGGCTGGCCTGGAAAATACCATAAAGGACGCCTTTAATGAAGGTAAAACACTTGACATATTCTCCAAGGCTTCCAAGGAATCGAATTTTGCTCAAATAAAGGTTACAAAAGACGGGGTGGAAATACTAAAAAGCAACGGCGACATAACAAAATTCACCAAGGAACAGGCGCTTGATTTAATGGGTAAGGATGAATTTCTTGGTTCGGACAGTTTCGAGGCGTCTGTGTTTGAGCATACAGCGGAAACGCCAAAGGTATCAATCGGTGCTTTGGATCTTGCCTTTGATGCGGTTGTACTTGGTAATTTTGCTAATGATGTTTATAATGTTGCAACTGGGCAGAAGCCACTTGGCTTTTCAAATCCCATAGAGTTCCAAAGCACTGTTGAGTATGGTGTCAGCACAGCCTTTGCAGCAATGGCGGCTGCACATGTTGTAGGAATTACAGAAGCATTGGTAGCTGGGAGCACGCCTGTGTTCACTGCCGCAACGGCATTCGGGCCAGAGGCCATAGCATTGGTGGCTGCAACAGCATTTACAATCGAAGCGGCACCGTTTGCATATGCCAATTCACAGCTCAATGGTAACTACTATTCAGGCCCGATGATGGTTGGCAAAACTGTTGTAAATGTTAACAACCAGTTCCTCCTTGGCAACCCTCTTGTCTCGCCTACTGGGTCAGATTTACTAACTCAAACCCTTACAAAAATGGCAAATGACTATAGCGGCGAAACCATTCTTTTGCCAGGCAACAGCGTGTATGAAAAAGTATATCAGCAAAAATTTGTTGAGATAGCTACGCAAATGGCAGAACAAGGTAAGGATGTTAATGAAATAAAAGATTCCATAGCGCAGTTGGCTCATGATGAAGCTTCACGTGCCACGCTAAACACTCTGACTAAAAGTACTGTGCAAATAAAGCCAGAATCTACTCATGATAAAACTGGTACAGCAGGCATTACAGCTGTGGAGACAACTGGTGACCTATTTAAAAAGTTGGGATCTACTACTGACAGGAATGAAGCAAACCAGCTTGCACAAGAAATTTCCGACGCTTTAGGCAAAAAGGGCATTTCAGCAACTAAACAGGAAATATTGGATGCTGCGATTGGCAATTTGCAAATGCAGATTGAGGCAACCCAGAATCAAATAGACATTTTAAAAAGTCAACCCAGATCTGATAAAATCGGTACGTCGGATGTAAGGGAGATGATGGGCTTGCAAGATCCGCGAGTTACATCATTGGAGCAGCAACAAAAAGAATTTGAAGCTGCTAAAAAAGTGAATCAGGATGCACTTGGCCCAACTGCAAGTTTAGGTACTGGTATAGAAGGTAGTGAAACTAAATTTGTTTTTGATGCTGCAAAAAATAGTTACACTTCTTTGGATGGAGGAACTACATTGAGTTTTGATGAAAAAAGTGGTGTTTATGTTGACAAAACTATTTCATTTGATACTGAAGGCAATCCTTATAACAAACTATTTGAAGAGAGGGGTACTGGTTCAGATGCTTATTTAATTAATTCAGGCTTTCGACAAACCAATCCTGATGGCAGTTTTTATGACGTGGTTCGTGAAGGTATGGGGTCTAGCACAGAGACTTTCAAAATAGATTCCTTTGGAACGAATGGCGAGCAGAGCGGCCATGTCATTGTAACAGAAAGCAAAAGCCCCACTGGCAAAACTTCTTCGATCGAATCGTTCTATGATGCAAATGGCAAATATATCGGCACAAAAACTGTTAGCGAAGACGGCACTGTAAAGGTGTATGACGCAAATGGCAAAGTTATTAGTAATACAAAAACTGATGGGTCGGGACAGAGTTCTTTGTCATTTGGCGACAAAACTTATTCAGTAGATTTAGAGAAGGTTGGTAACAATCTGCAAGGAACTTTTACTGCAACAATAAATGACGAACAAGTGTCTGTAAGCGTTATTTTAGATAATTCTGGCAATGTTCAATCGGTGTCTTATACTGACCCAACGAATAATGTGCCTATTGTTGTCAATCTCCAACAGGGTACTGTTACTGCTACATACAAAGGTAGTAATGGAGAGGTAGACACTACAGTAACACAGTTTGGAGATATGACTGCAACAGTGCAAAATGATCACACGACTGTACAGATGTCAAACGGTGAGATAATTACTCAAGGCTCGTTTACTATGACTTACGACAAAACAACTGGAATAGCAAATACTGGTACAGAAGAAATTGTGCTAGACAAGAATTCGTTTGGTCAAGATATAGCACTCATTACCAAAAATGACGGATCTGGCGGCCAGATAAACTCAGCCGGCGTAAAGGTTAACATCAACTCCCAGACTGCTGCCCAATTAGAGGGTAAAACCGTAACCGGCTTTGGCATGACTTCAGTAAAGGCGGGTGCTAATCTTCCGAGCACAATCAATGTTGGAAGTGGCGTTACCCTCACACAAGCATCGGGTGATCAATATGTAAACAGTGCTACTGGTAAAACGGTGACTGTGATTGTGGACAATAGCGGTTATTATGATTGGACTGAAACTACTGGTGGAACGAGTGGAAAAACAACAACACAAAAAAGCGGAACTGGAACGAGTGGAAGTCGATCAGATACAGGTGCATTTAAACCAGAGCCCGAAAGAAAGGATCAATCAAGCGGAACTGGAACGAGTGGAAGTCGATCAGATACAGGTGCATTTAAACCAGAGCCCGAAAGAAAGGATCAATCAAGCGGAACTGGAACGAGTGGAAAAACAACAACACAAAAAAGACTGTCAGGGACTAGAGGAGTTATTGCAAGTGAAACATATCCCATGCCCCAACAGATTTTCAATTTATTAAGTGATTTAATAAATAACTTGTTTAGAGCTCTGACCAATCAACAAAACCAACAAGAAGCGGTAGCTGGTTCTGTATTTGGATCATTTGGAAATGAAACACAAATCTTGAGCAATATATCAAAAATACCAGTACCCAATATAACGCAAAATGAGTTGCTTGATATTATTTCCAGCTATCCGACTGTAGCTTGAATTGATTCCAGAGAACTTTTTATGTTTTATTCCCAAAGTTTTAAATTAAAACAGGTGATTTAATAATATGGAATTTACAGAAATATCAAAAATTTTATCGGAAAAGGATGGAAAGGCCTCTATACACGGTTGGATACACAACAAAAGAAGTAGTGGTGGGATTTTATTTTTGATAATCAGGGATGGTACTGGTTTGCTACAGTGCACGCTAAAAAAAGACAAGTTTGACAAAAAATTTTTTGAAGAGATTGAAAAGCTGCCGGCTGAATCCTTGGTAGAACTGCATGGTATGGTGAAAAAAGATCCACGTGCGCCTGGAGGGTATGAGCTTGTTGTTGATGTTGCGAAGATAGAGCAGAAGGCTGAGGAAAAGTTTCCGATTGAAAAAAAGTTTCAAGGACCAGAGTATTTGATGGACAACAGGCATTTCTGGCTGAGGAGCGAGAAGATGCAGAACATAATAAAAATACGTTCGAAATTTTTACTGGCAGCAAGGGAGTGGTTTGTTAAGAATGGATTTACAGAGATACAGGTGCCGGTAATTGTCGGAGCGGCCGTGGAAGGCGGGTCGACATTGTTTGAGGTGAAATATTTTGGCAAGAAGGCTTACCTTACCCAAAGCTGGCAGCTTTATGCCGAGGCAGCGATAGCTTCCATAGGCAAGTGCTTCACAGTCGCCCCTTCTTTTAGAGCGGAAAAGTCTCGTACTCGCAGACATCTGACTGAATACACGCATATGGAGGCGGAGGAACCGTGGTGTGATTTGGAGGGAACGATGAAGACACAGGAACAGCTGCTTACGTATATATGCCACTATCTAGCTGAAAATGCTGTTGAAGAGTTGAAACATTTCGGCCGCGAGTCTAAAGAACTGCTTGCAATAAACCCGCCGTTCAAAAGGATTACATACGATGAGGGAATAAAAATCTTGCAAAACAAAGGTGTCAAAGTAAAATGGGGGGACGACATTGATTGGAGGCATGAAAAGGTTTTGTCCATGCAGTTCGACAAGCCTTTCTTCTTCACACACTTTCCGAAAGGCATAAAGGCGTTTTATCACAAGCCAGACCCTGCAAAGCCTGAAGTGACGCTTTCTGCGGACATGTTAGCGCCTGAGGGGTATGGAGAGGTGACAGGAAGCGGGCAGAGGATTCACGACTACGAAGAGCTCGTAAAAAGGATAAATGAAGAGAAGTTGAATGTTGACTCTTATAAATGGTATGTTGATTTGAGGAGGTATGGCATGCCACCGCACGCTGGCTTTGGCCTGGGAGTGGAGCGCGTTATTGCTTGGCTGCTTAGGCTGAAGCATATAAGAGATGCAGTATTGTTCCCTCGCCTGATCAACAGGGTTTATCCATGATGCGGTAGTAGCTTAAATGTTGCGCGGGTTCAAATCCCACCTCCCGCACATGTTTCTAAAGTTATATTTCAGTAATTCTAAATACTCCTTAAGATAATATGACAGACTGGATAGTTGGCCTAATTCCATTCGAAGGCGATCCAAACGATATTGAAATCATAGAAGTATTGGCTAATCCTCCTTTAGATTGGAAAGAATTTCTAAAGGAACTTCGCATAAAACTAAAAAGGAAAGAAGATACCTTGTTTTCAGTGCTCACTATGATTTAGATTATATCTATCCTGAATCATTAAAAGAAAAATACAATGAAGCACTTAAAAAAAGTGGTGATTAATATCTCTTTCAGTGGGCTCAAATCCCACTTGTGCGTAGGAAAGATCTGCATCCATTCACACGCTCGGCACAACACATCCGGATGAAAGATAGTCCTGTAGATTGGAAGAAGTTTGCTTCATCTCCTCAAGATAGAAGATCATGCAAGCGTTGATGTTCAAAACATCTTTACCGCACTTGCACCCGGCAATGACATCAAAACACCTCAAAAAAGTCTCGCATGTACGCCTTCCTAACGGCGTAAGGCCTTGGCTGCTTTGGCTGATTACACCGTCTTTGCTGAGATCTATTGATATTGTTGTGTCACAATATTGTTTTGCTGTTGAACTGCTGCAGCTGTTTTTCTGATATTCAATACAAAAGTTTTTGCACGTCTCAAAAGATTGCGAATAGCCCGGAACAGAAAGCCAAGCTTGATCCGGTTGCGGTGTAAGTGAAGCAGATGATGTTATAGTCGTGGTTGTAGTTGGTTTTGGTTTTTGCACGCCCTTTGATGCGAAAAAGAACAAGTAGATCAATAAAGCGAAGACAATCGCAATCACGTAAATAATCAGCGCATGCTTCATTTCCATAATTGCTATTTTTATTCTGGAATATAAATTAGTTTTATGGGTATGCAAAGATATTTTGATTTGAAAAACATATCAGAGAATTTTCCGGTTGTCACATTTATTATAGCCATGGCATGCCTGGTGATCTTCCTTTTTACCTACAAGGATATAATCTTTTATGAAAATCTTCTCGGTTTCACTCCGGCCTCGCCTCGAATCTATTCAATAGTCACTTACAGCTTTTTGCATGCAAACATGTCACATCTTATAGGGAATTTAATCATGCTTATCCTCCTGGGAATAATTCTGGAGAATTATTTAGACCCTGCGTCATACGTTTTAATCTACCTCACCTCAGGAGTGGTGGCAGCATTATTTGACATGTTCACCAGGGGCATACTCGGTATAAGCGGTTCGCTACCTTTCATCGGTGCATCCGGGGCAATATTTGGCTTGGCAGGGGTTGCAATGCTTGTCAGACCGTATGAAAAGTTACCTTCCTTTTTGGTAATTTTGTTCGTCATTCCGCTCATACTGCTGGTTATAGATAATCCAGGTATAATAAGCAATCCCTTCGTGATGTTGCTGGTACTGATGTTTGTAGGCTTGCTAGCTGCCTTAGTTATGTTTAGTTTTCCTTCACTGCCTACCTTGGGTGCATTCTTCTTCTATGCAATCTTCACCATTCTGTTCATATTCATAAAGGGGTTTACTGAAAATGTGTCATACATAGGCCATCTAGGCGGTTTGTTTGGCGGGCTGCTGTCCTTTTTCATATTCTGCAGGAAGAGCGAAAAGGAAAAATAACTTAAATCCATTTCAACAATCCGCTTCCGGTCAGCTTTTCCAGTATGCCTGTAATCGCTGCCTTGACTATGTCGCGGTTACCATCAACGGAAAAAACATCGGTTATCTGCTCTATGTTTGTTTTGCCGTCGCACTGCAGCCATACAAGGAAGGCTATCGGATCGAGCGTGTAATTTTTATTGCTGCTTTGATCAACCAGAACGTAGATATCGCCAGTCCTGTTCCACTGAAGCTCTTTCGTTTTGGCTGGCTTCTTATTTATATCAATAGATGCCCTTTTTGTTTCTTCCATGTTCTTGCCAACTGCTTTCACTTATGCAGACTCAGCCTCTAACATCTCTCCCTCTTCAGTGGCCGGGCTGACTACGTGCTTTATTATCACAACATCACCTATGGCCTGCACCATCGTGTACGGTACAATTATGCCTTTCTTGCCGCCAACCATCTTGCCGAGGAACGTTCCTTTAGCCGCCTCAATCACAAGCGAGCGTATTTTGAACCTTGAGAGATCAAACTCAAGATCGCTTACCTTGCCGCAATAGAAGCCCTTGCCAGTGAAAACATCCTTGCTGAACATGTCGTTTATGTCCTTAACACTTATGCCCATTTTTATTCCTCCTGAATTTTAACTCTAATATAGAATTGTATTTAAAATTATATAAGAATTCATTAATATAAGTATTGGTGGGCTCAGGTCGCCTAACCTGGTAGGGCACCAGATAAGTTAAATTAGGTGAATCTGCTATCAGTGGTAGAAAGCTGGCGTAGCTTTGCTACTTGTGGGTTCAAATCCCACCCTGAGCGCTTTTCAAATTTTTGCACAAAAAAAACTGCAAATCCAAGATTCACTGTTCCATTTCAGAGTATTTTTCGTTTGGCAGATGCCCAAGTTTTTTACTATCCAAACGACTTTCAATTATTTCGTAAAAACTGCCGAGCTTCTCTAAACAGCCTGAAAGTCTATTTGAAATCCTCCTGCGCAATGATGGTTTGAATGCATCATGCGTGTGTGAAACATATGTCCTGGAACCATCTGGACTTCCACCCAATTTAATCACCTATAATATAATTATCTGCTAAAAAATTTAAATAACATTTGACAAGAAATGTGGCCTGCGTTAATAGCAATATTTTTCATTGGATTGTCTGCATATTTTTTTGCATACAGTGCAATCTTCATACCTTTGCCGCGCAGCACTGTAAAGAAGATTTTACGTCTTGCAAAGGTTAGTAAGAAAGACGTGGTGTATGACTTGGGCTGTGGTGATGGAAGGGTTGTTATAGAAGCTGCAAGAATGGGGGCAAAAGCAGTTGGTATAGAAAATAACCCTCTGCTCTATTGCATGTGCAAAAGGAATGTGGAAAAAAGTAATCTTGCAAACAGAATAAAGATAATTCATGGGAATTTTTTCAAAAAAGATTTGCACGACGCTACGGTTGTTGTTGCTTATCTTACGCAGAAAGTTAACGACTGTTTGCAGCCAAAATTGGAGCGAGAGCTGCGTGCTGGCACAAAAGTTGTTTCAGCAGATCACACATTTAAATGGAAAGAAATAAAAAGAATAAAAACAGGACATTTTTATACGCATTTATATAAAATCTAAGTCATGGGCCCGTAGTATAATGGCAAATGCCGTAGAATGGTAGAACATCGCGTTGACGTCGCGAGGGCAGGAGTTCGATTCTCCTCGGGCCCATTAGGAATTAATAAATTTACAGGATTTCTAAATTGAATAAGTGAATAATATGAAAGTTCGTATTGCTGTAGCTCAAATGAAAGTTGTGAAAGATGTAAATGAAAACTTGAAAACTGTAGAAAGAATGATAAAAAGAGCAAGCAATAAGAAAGCGAGCATAATCTTATTTCCTGAATACTGTCTGTATGTTCTTTTAGAAAAGCGACTGATGAAAAAATACACAAAACTTGTAAAAAATATCCAAAAGTTGGCAAAGGATTATCATATTTATGTGATTTTTTCTCATGCCCAATGCATTGGTAAGAAATTTTACAATGTGTCTTTTTTGATTTCTGATAAAGGGAAAATAATTGGGAAGCATAAAAAAATTTTTATAATGCCTGAGGAAAAGGCGTGCGGTATATTAAGAGGGAGAGAAATAAAAGCTTTTAAAACAAAGTTTGGAAAAATTGCTATTCCTATATGTTGGGATTCTTTCAATGACCTATCATCAATATTGATGAGAAAATTCCAAAAACTTGGAGCAGAGTTTGTGTTAATTCCCTCTTATTCGATGAAATTTTCTGATTTATCTATAAAATACTTTAGAACAGGCTTAACAGCAAACTGTTTATGGAATTATGCTTATGTCGCTTGTGCATCAAATATTGGTAATGCCATAGGAATGAAATCTTTTGGTCACAGTCTAATTATTTCTCCTGTAAAAGGAATTATCAGAGAAGGTAGTGAAAACAAAGAAGAACTTTTAATTGCAGACTTGGATACAAAAATATTAAAGAGACTTGAAAAGTGGGATAAAAAATATTATAAGACTACAGAGGAGGCATTCAAATCGATAAAAAAATTGATTTTGTCATGAAAGATTCAAATCCCACCTCTTACAAATCTTTTTACAGCTGTAAATAACATCTCCCAGTTTATTTGAAATGCTGTTGGCCTCGGGCCCACTTTTCTGTTTAAAAAAGTTAAGTGATTTTTTATAAATTGATTTTACAAATTGGTATATTATTTCAATTCATTTAAAATTTTCATTAATTTAGGGTGGATAGACGTTGTGAAATATTTTTTGATTTCAGAAGGCCTTACCCATTTTATTCCAGTAAATTTTTCTCCAGGCTTCTCTTCGCCTAAATTTTTTGCTTCAACAAAGTAATAGATTGATAAAAATCTTCTGTCTTCTGGATAAGTTTTTGAAAAAATGATATTTTTAACGCTTACGTCAAGGTTGGTTTTCTTTTTAACTTCTAACTTGAGGTAATCTTCTAACTCTTCATCATAAGCGGGTCTTCCACCAGGAAATCCCCAACCAAGCTCTCGTATGTATGGATCCTTTTCTCTTTTGCCAATCAACATCATTTTTGTTTTGGGGTTGTATACTATGGCAAGAACATTAATCAAAAATACTCCCCTATCAAATTCATTCCAATCAAATTTTTTATTCACTTTTCAATCTCCAATTTCAATGCCCCATTTTCAAATTTCTTATTTAAAGCTGCATTCGCAGGAATTGGAATGAGTTTGAAATAGGCTTTGTTGCCAGCGAAAGCCTTTACCTCAATACTTTGTTCCAACTTGTTAACTTCAACGTCATCCCTGCTTTTCACGCCTGGCAGTTTGATGGAAATTATCTGTTTATTCCCAACAGTTTTTATTTCAGTTTCAGGCTCTTCAGTAGCCTTTGGCATTCTCCTTATTTTTTTTCTTTCTTTCACAACAGGTTCGGCACCCAATTTTCTTTTTAGCTCTTGCTCAAGTTTTTTGCTGCCATTTGGAGTTCTTACAAATATCTTGGGCTTCATTCCTGAACTGCTAACGATTATGCTTATTCCGGGTTTGAATTTCAAAAAATCTTCATCAAAATCATGCGTCTTGTCTATTCTTCTCAACTCTTTGTCTATGCCTTGGAATATGTTTCCAAAAGATTCGCCGAATATGTTTTCAAACGGTTCTTCCCTTGTTTTTTCTTTTATCGCTACACCACAATGGGGGCAAAATTCCCACTCGTCTTTTACTGCTTCACTGCAGTTTGGACAATTTTTTTTCTTGAAAATCATAAAGCCATCTCGATAAGAGACTTTTAGTTGCTAATATAATATAAAGCTATCTTTTTTTATAAAGCAATTTTTTAGAAATGATAATCCACAAAGATTAAAAGGTAGCCAAAACAAATATTCTAAATCATGTTCGAAGACAGCCCGACAGAATATTTTCTAAATACAGAGCTAATAGTGCATGCAGGCGGCTTAGGCGAGAGGTGGTGGCCTGTCACAAAGGGCAGGATACCAAAGCCCATCACAGAAGTTGGAAAAAAGCCTCGGCCCATACTAGACTGGATCATACTGCCTTATGTTGTAGCAGGGATGAGGCGCATATACGTAACCCTATGGAACAACCCAGAGGCTGTGATAGAGCATTGCAAAGAGATTGAGAAGAATTCGGATGTAAAATTTACATTTTTAATCGAGCCGCCTGATAGAAGGCTGGGGAGGGCAGGCTCAATAAAATATTATCTTGAGGAAAGGGTTTTGGATGAGAAAAAACCGAAGCTGAGCGTGAATTCTTCTGATATAATAAAAATAAACCCCATAGAGCTGGCAAAATTCCAGGCAATAGGAGTGAAAAAAGGCTTTGCCGGAACAATAGTTGGATCGCCAGCTGACATAAGCCAGTTTGGCAGGATTGTTTGTGATCCAAACACAAAGGTAATAAAAAATTTTCAAGAGAAACCTACCATAGCCCTTCCGAAGGGTGAGTATGTAAACACTGGTATGCTTTACCTTGATGGCAGCAGGAGTTGTGAATTTTATACAATAAAAGACAGTGAGCTCCCTATGGACTGGGAGAGGTCTGCTTTTATAATTAAGATGTGCAAGGAGGGTGTGATAAGGTGTTTGGAGGCAGCGCAACCGTTTAAAACATGGTTGTGGCTGAAAAGCCAGCAAGATTTCAAAAAGGTCAACACAATAGATCTGGAGAAATTCTTAGAAGTCACTTCCGCAGAGAGATATTTGGGCGAGTATGAGCCGAACAATAACCAATAGATTTAAGTTTAATTCTTTTACTAAATAATTAGACGGAAAGTGTTTAACAAGCCCCTGTCGTCTAGACCGGTCAAACAGTTTGTTGTTGCCGATAGGATTCGAGCTTCTCGATCATGAGAAGAAAAAGCTTGAGACACGGGTTCAAATCCCGCCGGGGGCATTTTTTATTTTTTTAATTTATGTTTTCCACTTGTCTTTCAATTTTGCATATTCTATTTCATCACTTTTCATCCTTCTTTTCAAGAAAAATATTACAACTATAGGGGCAGCAATGACAACGATTGCCAAAATTATATAGAATATATTGTCCATTATGATGGTTTCCATCGGAATGGTGGTGGTAGAGGTGGTGGAGGTGGTTGAGGTGGAGATAGTGGAGGTAGTGGAAGATGAGGTGGAAGAGGTTGTAGATGAAGAGGAGGTTGTTACCGCGCCTGATATAGTTGTTATGCTGCAATCAACAGGCAATCCAGAGGTAGTTATCCACGAACCACTGCTTACGCCGGCAACAGACATTGAGGCAACACTGCAACCAAATGTGCTTGCAGATTGTGCTGTGGTTGACATGGTATAGACCACAAGCAGATAAGCAGTTGTGTTAGCTGGTACGGTATAACCGTCCGTCACTGTTAGCGTGGTGGTGCCATCGTCCCTTAAAAACTTGCTCATAGCCAATAGATATTCATCGCTGCTATACTTGCCATCGCTGTTGGAATCCACAGTGAGCATAACCGCGCTTATATCATTTCTATCATCACCGCTTCCGTTTGCAACCAAGGCAACAGACCGCAGGCTCACATCTTCATAGCTGCCAGCAACAAGCTTTAGCTGTAATACTACATTATTATCACTGCCGTTAACAGCAACATCCCAATTGTGGTTTGCTGACGAATTAGGACCGATGGATGCTGCAAGTGAGCCAACCGGCAGAGCTGTGACTTCAAAACCGGTTGCTGTCAGGTTATCAACAAAATCATAGCTGCTGTTGTAAAATCCGTCGTTATCCTTGTCAACTACTATGTCATACTTGCCAACAGTGGGGGTTTGCCACAGCAATGTATTGTTTATATAGCCGCTGTTGTTTGCCTGGAAAATGTTGGATAACACTGAACCGCTTATGTTTGTCCCGTCAGACCAGCTATTGTTGTCAGTAACGACATAAGCACGCACGTTTGCAGTAGTGTTGGTTATATTTTGTGTGGTCATGAAATAGACAGATTCGTTGGTGTAAAAATTATTTTTTTCGCTGCCGGTTGAATTTGTAGAAACTACTTGCGCCCCAACAATTTGGCAGAATGCTGTTATCACGATTAAAAAAATGAAAGTTATTACAATCTTTTTCATTATTCATTATTTTGTCGTGTGATATTTTATACTTATGGGATTGGATTTACTGCAGTTCAACCTTATTGCCGATTTTTATACTATGTTTATTAGTGAAGTTTGCGTTAACTTCGAGGACATACCGTGCTGGCTTGTCTGGACTATAAGTTCTACAGTCTAGGAAACACGGCTGAGCATCTTTCTGTATGAAAATTATTTTGTAATCAGAACTTATCCAGATGATGTCTAAAGGTATAGAGGTGTTCATCATCCATATGCCGTGATAGTCCTCTTCGCCAAAATCGAAAAGCATGCCTTCATTTTGCGGCAAACTGCTTCTAAACATTAACCCTTTGATTTGTTTCGGCAAAGTGTCTGCTACTTCCGCATCAATGGTAGTGTTTCCAACCTTCACTTCCATTCTTTTGGCCGGTTGCATAATGCCCTTTAGAAAAAATACTGCAACAATCAAAACTAATGTTATAATTATAATCAATTCAGGCCCGACCATCATTTTTAATAAATACATTTCCTTTAATAAATTTTGAACAACAAATTGATTTTATGATATACAAGGTCAAGGTTGTATTTCACAAGGATTTTGTTACTGTTGAGGGGGATAAGATTGAAGTGGGTTTGGTGAGCAGGCCAGAAAAAGGAGAGGCCAATAAAGAATTGGTGAAGAAATTGGCATTGTATTTTAACACCCCGACTTCGAATGTAAGGATTGTTAAAGGTTTGAAGTCCAGAAACAAACTGGTGGAGATAGTTTCAAGATAGATAATATTTATATTTTGAATATAGAATAGATACTGCAAGCAGGGGTCCCGTAGGCTGGTCAATCGGACCAGGCTTAGGACACAAGGAAGAGACCTGGTGCCTTAGTGGCTTCGTGAGTTCAAATCTCACCCCCTGCATTCTTACAGCTGTAAAAAAGATTTTTGATTTTCATCGAAAAGCATATAATGTTATAGCAAGAAAAAAACGAGCATGATTATTAATCAAAAACAATTAAAATAAATTATGGTAATAACTAAAAGATTGAATCTCTTTGTAAAAAATTTAGTAAATCAAATTAAAAATGATGCCATTACAGTTATTCTGTTTGGAAGTTTGGCGGATAATACATGGGTGAAAGGAACAAGTGATATAGATTTGTTCATAATTTGTAAAAATAAAAGAAAGAAGGAATTGTTGAAGAGATTATTTTATTGGTTTATGAAATTAGAGAAAAAATACAATGCCAACCTAAGCGGGGTATGTTTCGGAAGAGGACAAAATATTCTTGTTAAAGCATTTATTAGGTTTGAATACTACTTTCTTTTAAACGTCCCATATTACGTCATAGAAGAAAATGAAATCAACTTAAATGGATTTGCCCTAAGAGATAGGAAAGCCAGATTTCTTTCGATGTTTGGTAGTTTAAAAATTTTTGGATTAGAACTAAAAAGAAATGGTATAGTGATTTATGGAAAAAAGTTGCTTTCAAAAATAAAAATATCGCCTATTAATCAAATTGACAGACTAAAGTTCCTCTTTTCGCTTTTTATCATTTTCCTTTTAGGACTTTTGATATTGCCTGTCGATTTGCAAATTGGAAAACGACATTTAAACAAAGTGTTGAAAAGATATAAAATGATTACTCGTTAGAATTTATAAAAAACTTTGCCAAAATCAACAATCTTATTTTTTCTAACTGTCACGCCTTCCTTCTCAAGCATGCGAATCTTTTTCTTCACACCGCTAGCAAAACCGCCTATGCTGCCGTCGCTATAAACAACCCGGTGGCATGCTGCTACAGGAGCATAAGGATTACGGTGGCAAGCCATTCCTACAGCCCTGTAACCTTTTGAACCGAGCTTTTTTGCTATTGTACCATATGTGGTAACATGACCGCGAGGAATCTTTTTCAATAATTGCCAAACCTTTTCATCAAAATTCATTTTCTCACCTTCGTTTTGTATCTCCTCATCAGCAGTGCGTTACCAACTACAGAGACAGAGCTGAAGGCCATGGCAGCGGCAGCTATCATTGGATTCAAAAATATGCCATAGCTATACAACGCACCAGCTGCTATCGGTATTGTTGCTGCATTGTAGAAAAACGCCCAGAAAAGATTTTGCTTGATTTTGCTCATCGTAAACCTGCTAATATCTATCGCTGCGACAACGTCGCGCAGGTCATCCTTTATCAGTATTATGTTGCCTGTCTCCTTTGCTATGTCCGTACCACTTCCAATGGCTATGCCTATATCCGCCTGCGCTAATGCCGGGGAGTCATTTACCCCATCGCCAATCATTGCAACAACTTTACCTTGTTGTTGCAAGGATTTTATTTTGTCAGCCTTGTGCTCAGGCAAAACTTTGGCCATAACATTTTTTATACCAAGCTGCCTTGCTATTGCCTCGGCAGTTATTTTGTTATCACCAGTAATCATCACAACCTCCTTTCCTGCCTCTTGCAGGGATTTCACAGCTTGAGAAGAATATTTTTTCAACGTATCCGCTACTCCGACAATCCCGATTATTCTTCTATCATAAGATACGACAACCGCAGTCTTACCGCTGCCCTCCAATTTTTCCAAGATTTTTTCCACATCGCTGTAATCCTTTTCCTCGCTACCGCTTTCCCTTACAAAATCCAAACTTCCAACAAAGATCTGCTTGCCCATATACCTTGCACGAACGCCTTTTCCCGGAACTGCAATAAAAGCATCAGCCTCAGGCAGCCTTGCCTTTTCTGATTTTTCTTTATACCACTTCACTATTGCGTCTGCCACGGGATGCTCGGAATTTTTCTCAGCTACCGCTGCGACTTCCATAACTCTGGCTTCAGAATTATTACCGATGACAAAAATATCTGTTACTACAGGTTTGCCGGCAGTAAGTGTGCCGGTTTTGTCAAACACGACTGTGTTAAGCTTGTGCACCACCTCCAGCGCCTCTGATTTGATGAGTATGCCGCGCTCAGCAGCTATTCCTGTCCCGACCATTATGGCTGTTGGCGTGGCCAAACCCAATGCGCAAGGGCATGCGACTATGAGGACAGCAACAAAAATAGTCAACGCCCGCGGCAACCCTGCGGGATACCACACTGCAAATGCAACGACTGCTATGGCGATAACAGCTGGAACGAAGTATGAAGACACTTTGTCTGCTAGTTTTTGTATTGGTGCTTTCGAACTCTGAGCATCCTCAACCATTTTTATTATCTGTGCGAGCATGGTTTCCTTGCCGATCTTCGTCGCTTTAATCTTAAGCGTGCCATACTTGTTAATCGTCCCGCCTATTACCTCGTCGCCTTTCTTTTTTGTTGCAGGCATAGATTCGCCAGTAACCATAGATTCATCAACAGAGCTATTGCCATCCATAACAATCCCGTCAGCCGCAATGCTTTCACCGGGTTTGATAATTACAATATCACCAACCCTTAATTGCTCAGCAGGCAGCTCGATCTCCTTTCCATCCCTCAAAATTCTTGCGATCTTCGGCCTCAAGTCCATCAGCTTCTTTATCGCTTGCGAGGTTTTTCCTTTGGCCAGAGCCTCGAACCAGCGGCCGAGTAATATGAGGGTTATTATGGCAGCGGCTGTGTCGAAATAAGTGTCTCCACCATAGAAGGTTGCATAAACGCTGTAAAAGAAAGCAGCAGAAGTGCCGATTGCAATTAACGTGTTCATATCCGCTGTCCTATTTCTTAATGCAAAAAAGAAGCCACGGTAGAAATCAAAGCCGATCCAGAACTGCACTGGGATTGTGAGCAAAAGCAAAATTATATTGGAAAAAAACATGTTCTGCGTAAAGGGAAACATGCTTCCGGTTATTACGAAAACCGTTAGTACTGCGCTTACTATCAGCTTCATTTTCATATCAGCAAGTTCTTTCTCTTCTGCTAGTGTCGCTGCATGTTCATGTGCAGCATGCTTGCTTGTATCAGTTTCGAAAGCCTCATAGCCAGTCTTTTTCACAGCCTGTTTCATTTTTTCCAGATTTATTTTATCAGGATCATACTCGATAAACGCCTTTTCCGCAGCATAGTTCACATTCGCCTTCACACCGGAAAGCTTGTTCAGAGATTTTTCTATTGTTACAGCGCAAGTAGCGCAGTGCATTCCCCTAATCTGCAAAACAGTTTTTTCTTTCATTTTGACTTTTTGTCTCCGATATTCCAAATTTTCTTTTCCATTTTTATATAATCTTTATATCTGCTCTCTATCTCCTCTGTATCTTTAATTATCCTCTTGTGCCTTTCCTCCAGTTCTTTTGATATTGGAAGTTTATTTTTTTTCAAGTAATCGTAAACAGCCTCGTTCAGAGCGTCTGCTGCTAGGACTGAGCAATGAATTTTTACAGAAGGCAAACCTCCTAATGATTTCACTATATCTTGTTTCGTCACCTTTAATGCTTCTTCCAACGTTTTTCCTTTGACCAGAGTGGTTATCATGCTGCTCGTGGCTATCGCGGCGACACAATTATGAACAGCGAATCCTTTTACGAGATAAGATTCTGGTTTTCCTTTCACATGAAAATTGTAGACTTTGCCTTCGTAATGCTTATTTTCTATTTTTCTCACCGGCACTAAGAAATATTTTCCGTTATAATGTATGAATTTATGTTTTCTCTCTAGTTTGAATGATATTACATATAATTCCCTTGCGTTAACCTTTCTACCTTCTATAAAGTTTCTATCGCTTCTGTTAATCACTTTTATTGAAGAAAATATGCCACCCCTTGCAAGGATTTCTTGCATCTGTATTGCCAAGTCCTTCGAAGCAGTAGCCATCCTATAAGTTGGGCTTTCTCCTTCTCTTCTTTTATACGAATCACCATCACCCTTTACATAAGTTTCTATCATTTCCCACTGTTTTTCAAATGGTAGGACAAGGATATCTTCAGAAAGTTTTTTATGCCTAGCCAATTTACTGCATTTTGATACAAAAAAATCAGCCCACCTTTTTGAGCAAATATAAATTTCTGTGGCATTTTTTCTAGTCCTGTGCTTAGCTTTCTTATTAGTAATTTTAAAAATTAGATTATCGAGTTCTTCTATGTTTTCTTTTTCATTTTTATTTAAAGAAAATGTCAGTACATTTCCATTTGCTGTTAGATAACCTTCTGACAAGTAGTATCCCAATAATCTCATCAAATCTTTTGTAAAAAATTCAGAATCTTTTCTTTCAGAGTTTGGCACAAAAATTATATAATCCCCCACTTCAATATTCATGGCTTCAATGAATTCCGGTGTCGTAGAAAGAAGTTCCTTTTCACCTACTCTAAACCAGTCGCATAGTTTACTGGATTTTCTTTTAGATTTTAAGTCTCCTCTTTTTACACAAAGTATAGGATGTTCTGGAGTTACAGAAAATTTATTAAATGGCGATACAAATGGAACAAATGTCAATAACTTGCCTTTATAGTATCTTACATAAGTTTCTATGACATTAGTTTTTTCTCCATCACTGTTCAAAACTGTATTATTCTCATGTATATTTACAACATCTTCCCAGTCCCCTTCATTTATCAGAACTTTTTCATTAGTAGGTAAACATCCGAACGTTTCAAATTTTATGTCGGCAATCCTGTTGTTTTTTACTTTGATGTAAAGTTGCATCAAATCCCCGCATATCAGGTTCCCAACCTTGCCAAAGCCGTCAGCATTTTCAATCCTACCCATGTTGCGAGGATGCTTGAAATATTTCATTACCTCTTTTGTGTAGATGCCATTTGCCATAACATCACTTTTTAAACGGTGATATTTTTCTCAATTTTTCAACAATCTCGGGCAAAACTTTCAAAACATACTTTACATCTTTATCTGTATTGTACTTGCCAAGCGTCAGCCTCAACGAGCCATGCGCCTGCTCGTGCCTTAAACCTATGGCTAACAATACGTGACTGGGCTCCAAACTTTTGGAAGAGCAAGCAGATCCGGTGGAAGCAGCAATGCCATAACTGTCCAAATGCATAATTAACGATTCGCCTTCGATGAAGTCAAAATAAAAATTCGCATTGTTTGGTAAACGTAATGTAGGGTGGCCGTTCAGGTGCGAGTTTTCAATCTTCAACACGCCCTTAATCAGTTTATCCCTCAATTTTGTCAACCTTTTCGCCTCTGGCGCCATTTCTTTTTTTCTCAGTTGGACCGCTGCACTGAAACCCGCTATTCCTGCGACGTTTTCCGTAGTTGACCTCAAACCAAACTCGTGGCCGCCACCATGCAGCAGCGGCTCAATGCTTACACCTTTTCTCACGTAAAGACAGCCAACGCCCTTCGGGCCATAGAGCTTGTGTGCAGATGCTGTTAACAAATCAATATGCATTTTTTTCACATCAATCGGTATTTTCCCGAATGCTTGCACTGCATCCGTATGAAAAATAACATTTTTTTCCGAACAGATTTTACCAATCTTTTCTGTTGCTTGGATGGTTCCAATCTCATTGTTCGCCATCATTATCGAAACCAGTATCGTATCCTTTCTTATAGCTTTTTCCACTTTCATCGGATCAACCAATCCATACTTGTCCACAGGCAATATTGTCACATCAAAGCCTTGCTTTTCTAACCACTTGCAAGGTTCTAGCACAGCATCGTGCTCTATTGCCGACGTGATGATATGTTTGCCTTTATCCCTATTAGCAAAAGCTATACCTTTTATAGCAAGATTGTTCGATTCAGTCCCGCCTGACGTAAATATTATCTCACTCGCTTCTGCATTTATCAAACCTGCAACATTAGCCCTTGCCTCCTCTAAAGCACGGTTTGCCTCCCTGCCAAATGAATGGAGTGAAGAGGCGTTGCCATATTTTTCCAAAAAATACGGCTTCATCACATTTAAAACACGCGGGTCAACAGGCGTTGTCGCAGCATAGTCCATGTAGGTTCGCATAAAATCAATAATATTATATAACGGTGTGATATTTAAAGCTTTAACATTTGGTCTGTTATAAAATCAAGAAAAACTTTTTATCTGAATAATTTCAAATAGGCATCTTTGCTTTTGCACGGACGCCTTTCACTACAGTATCCAAATCTCCTGCAGTTGGGTTGTGAAAGGTAGCCCAGTTCAGGATTCATTCTAGTGATTATTTCAGCCATCTCATCAGATCTTTCATTAATCTCCCACTGCGCGTTATCGCACCGTCTGATTCCTAAAGAATAAATGGCATTCCAGCCGTTCATGTGGATTAAAACATAAACAACATGCGCATGGGCAACTATTCCGTTTACTTCACTTGGCGGCAAGCCTTCATCCAGCATTGATGAACGTAAATTAAATTTTCTTTCAACTCTTTCTTTAAATTCTCCAGAAAATTTACTTCCCTCAATCGTTGGTGGCACCACATACTGCTTCCTTGTTAAAGCATGGTTCAGCGGTTCCACAGACTGGTCCCAAGTCCTTTGCCTTGTGGATTGGTGGAAGCAGGAAATGCTTTCAGGAACCAAAAATGTAAAGTGGATATGCTTTAAATTGGCCAATTCAGCAGTATCCTTTTTTCTTATACTCTCTTTTAAATCTGGCAGATCGATTCCACAATAGCTTCCCGGTATTAACGATGCTCTCTCTTCTTTAGGAAATTGCCCCACATACCTTTCCATGCCCTCGTTTCCTGCAACAAACAACTGGGAGGCAGGATAATAATTCAAAATATTTGTGTTCGGCCCTCTTTTTTCAAACAACCCAGGCGAGACTGATTCAGCCTGTTCCACCATTTTTTCTACCACCCTTCTGACCACTCCTGGAGCACCTTGCTGAGCCAGCAGTCTGATGTAAGTGAGCTCTCGCGCGTTCAAGGTTGACTGGGTGTTTGTCGTGCTTTTAAGGGCTAGCACATATCTGGAATCTTCAGCCGGTATGCCTTCACCGACCATTTCCCTATAAAACGCCAAGTCATCTCTAAAAATTTCTTTCAGCCTGCGCTCAAACTTTGTACCCCTGATTGATCTCGAAATGTATACGCCAGTTGGCTCGACAATCCTTAATGACTGTTGCATATGTGACGTGTAATGGGGAGCGCAAAGGAACAGTGTAACCTCTCTTGTCACATTTTCCAGGCTAAAGGTATAAAAACCACTCTGATCCAACGCAGCAAGATGGCCAGACCCGACTGTTTCGTCAAGCATATGTTCATTTTTTTCATGCAGCTTCTCTCTGATTGCCTGCAAATCAAGTACAGAAAAACTACTGACATCCGTATGTAATTCGCCCAGCCATTTTTTCAAATCATTTTGATAGAGTTGAACTGACGTAGACCTGCTTCTACAACCTCGTGCGCCATACGTCACCAGTTCTGTCGGCCCGATGCTAGAAAGGCTGCTTACCTTTGATGCAAGGTCTGCCTTGCCTTTGCTTTTAAGATTTAAAACAATTTTTTTAAATTCTTCAGGAAGTTCAACATGTCCCTGAGAATAAGCTACCAATCCAATGCTAGGTTCGACGAATTGTATTTCTTGCATCACAAAATAATTTCATCGTTAAAATATAAATCTTAAGAAAAGATTTCTATTTTTTATTAAAATTATTTTTTGAAATACCAGGCTGCCAGAATAAAAATTATTGCGACTAAAATCAACCACGAATAAACATTCCAATTAATCATTGTTGAGAAAAGTAAGATTATTATTGCAATTGCAGTTAAAACTTGGTCTTTTGTCAGTTTTTTCATTTTACTCTACAATTTAATTTAAGAATGCTGCAAATATAAATCATGTAGAGGTGGGATTTGAACCCGCGCATACGGTTGCCTATTGTTGCACAATTGAAAAGAATTAATGCTTTAGCTTGCACAACCGCCGCTTGCTTGCGTTCCCGTGCTGCTTAGAGTCTGGCTGCATTCCGCTGGCTGCGTTGTGAAACCACTGCATATTGAATTCTTGAAATCTTCAGACGTTCTCGCCCCATTGTAAGTTACACCGTTTATTATGAGTGTTGGCGAACCTGTTACACTATTGCTGTTTGCAAGCTGCTCGTCAGCCTTCAACAAATCAAGCCCTTCACTACTTTTAGAGCATATGTCAATCTTGTTGGCATCAATCCCAGCCTTTGCAGCAGCAGCCTTCCAGCATGCATCCAATGCAGTCGCGTTGCGGGTGTCTATTTTGCCATAACAATTATTGTCTATATCCATCAAATATGTCCAATAAGTTTTTTGGTCATAGTTTTTAATTATGCAAACCTGCCTCAAATCTTCCTGCGCCTCTGTCGCACCATGCAAGGATTGAACAGAGTCGACTGTAGTCCCAGTGATGCTTGTTATAAAATGAACCTTTATGTCTGCCTTCGCACCAAGCAAATCGACCACAGGTTTCATAGTGTTTTCTGCTTGAATCCCATACGGGCAGAACCCCATGGCATACAAATCCACTGTTGGTTTTTCTGTTTTAGGTATTTCGGATGCCGTAGTTGTATTTGTTGCCTGTTTTGGTATCACCTGGCTTGTGTTCAGTGGCTGCGATAAAAATAAGGCTGAACCATCTTTCGTTACGTATATTGGAATTTGTTGGCCCTGATAGGTTGTTATAACTTCGTACACACCACTAAACTCTTTAACGGATACAAGCTCAACCGTGCCTGTCTGCACTACATTATTATTGATAAAATCAATGGCCTTTTTAGCAGCATCCTGCGCTCCTAGCGCAAACATACCGCCTGCCTTCAATGGCAGCAATCCCGTAACGTTCAAAACTAAAATCAAAAGCAGTACAACAGAAATTATCATCCATAAATTTATTCTAGGCAATTTAATTGTAACTACCTTTTTTTTATCCTCTTTTTTCTCTTCTGCCATTAAACCACATAACTTACTTGTTTTAAAGATTTTTAAGCTTTACTGCAAAGGGCAGCCTGAGAGGGCACTTAGGCCTTGCAAAGTTTGCTCTCCTGGATAGGCTTTGCCGTTTATAATCCATGTAGGATAGCCTTGCACCCCAGCAGCAGTACAGTCAGCCTGGTTTGTGGTGCATTCGACATACGTCACATATTTAAAAGAGTCGCCGAACATTGCCTTTTGGTTTGCACAATGTCCACACCATGAAGCACCGTACATTGTTATGCCTTTTGAAGAAAGGCATTTTGCAAAATTATCATACTTGCCAGCAGGCAAGGAAAAATAGCCAGTTATTGTCAAGCCTGCCAGTGATGCTAATGCTAGTGACATGATTATTATAACTGCAAGATAAACTGTCTTAACCTTTATATTCATACAACCACTGGTTTGAAGTATTTACTGCTGTTTCGACTATTTAAGCTTTAGGTATTTGTACAGTAGGAAAATCAGCAATAATGACAAGACTGCTATGGTGATGTAGATAAAAAGTGTTTCATAACCGCATCCTAAAATCTGGACGAAAGGTGAGGTTATTATACATGTGGTTGAATTAGGGTCGCAGGTGCCATACACTACAAGGTTGTATACAGTATAAGCTGTGTAAAGCATGCTGCCGAAAAAGATTATTACGAAAATCCAGGAAAATATTTTGAAATGCTTGTAGAATGCTCGTGCCAAAGATGGGAATTGACCGATAAGCTTTGAAGTCACCTTCATTTTTATTCTATCCTGTAGATCTGTTCTACAGGGGCGGAACGTGAGTGTTCGAAAGGTACAGTCAAAAGCCTCTTTGGCCAAATTTCTGTATCTAGCACTAAAAAGTCCCATTATAGAAAAAACAACAAGAGCAATTATGCAGATTACCATTTTCTCATCTCAATGTATTAGAAATCTCTTGTAGTTTATCAATAAATATCTTTGCCTCTTCCTCTGTGTTGTATAGGTATAATGAAGCACGAGCCGAGCCGCGGGGCAAGCTGTTTGCATTAAACCAGCTGTGCACGCAGTGAGCGCCTGAGCGGATTGCTATTCCAGCAGTGCTGTCAAGCATCATGGCTATGTCATGCGGCATAATGCCGTCAATAACAAAAGAAACAATGCCGCTGCGAAGATTTGCAGGCTGCGGCCCGATTATTTTCATGCCTTTTATGTTGGAAATACCTTCGGTAATAATCTCATTCAGCCTTTGCTCATGCTCGTCTATTTCCTTCATGCCAATTTTTTCCAGATATTTTACAGCTGCAGCAAGGCCTATTGCCCCGGCATAGTTCTGCAAACCTGCCTCAAACTTTTCAGGCGGTTTTAACAACTCGTGCGATTCGTATGTAGAGTTTGCAACAGTGTCGCCGCCAACCATAAATGGATTTAATTTCTCCAGCAGGTCTTTTTTGCCATATAAAACACCAATGCCAGAAGGCCCAAGCATCTTATGGCCCGAAAATGCAATAAAATCAACGTCAAGCCTGTGCACGTCAACCTTTTTATGCGGTACAGACTGTGCAGCATCAAGCATAACCAGCGAATCGTTATCGTGCGCAATCTTTACAATCCTCTCAGCAGGAAAGGTATAGCCGCTGAGGTTTGACGTATGAACAAATGAGACAAGTTTCACATTGCCATCCATCGCCTTTTTGAAATTTTCCTCATCAAACTGCATTGCTTTGGAAAGAACTATACGATGTTTAACACCCTTTTTAGCAAGCATCTGCCATGGCAACAGATTAGAGTTATGTTCGATGTCGCTTCCCACAACAACATCGCCCGCCTTCAATCCAAAGGAGTTTGCAACAAGATTTATTCCTTCAGTTGTGTTACGTGTAAAAACTATCTCCTCTGGCTTTGCGTTGATGAATTTTGCCACTGCCTCGCGTGCTTTTCTATATTCCTCATCCACCTTCTGGCTTAGCGAATGAATGCTGCGGCCGGCACAAGCAGGATATTTTTCATAGTATTCATTCATCGCAGCTATTACTTGTTTGGGCCTTAGGGCCATACATGCTGAATCAAAATATATTAACGGCTTGCCCTTTATTTTTTGTTGCAATACAGGGAAATCTTCCCTTATCTTTTTCACGTCCATATCATCACTCAATACTGTATCCCTTTCGTATATGGAATATCCTTTGGATGTTTTAAATCTATTATTTCATTGACAAATTCAGCCCTTTCTATAAATTCTCTCGGGGCGAAGCGGCCTGTCATAACCACGGTTGTCTTCTTAGGTATGTTTTTCAGAAGGTTGAGTATGTCTTTTATCTTAACCAGCCCGCCCGCAGCAGCGATATTGACCTCGTCCAAAACAAACAAATCAGGCTCTTCCTTGATTTTTTTTCTTGCAAACTCCACACCCTTGCTTGCCATCTCATAATCCACCGGCCGCAAATGCTTGGGATCAACAAACTCAGGCGTGCCGAACTGGTGTATTTCATACTGCTCCGGCAGGATGTTTTGGAATTTAACCTCTCCAACATTTTTCTGTCCTTTTAGGAATTGTATAATGACAACCTTCTGCCCGTGGCCCATACATCTCAACGCAAGCCCTAGTGCATTCGTAGTCTTTCCAGCACCGCCACCAGTATACAAATAAACATAACCCATAAAACCACTTGTTATTTTCTGCGTATAAAAAACTTTATATACTTGATTAAATATCACTTATTAGGTGAAAGATATGGGTGGACGTTTTTGCTGTGGATGCTGCAAGTGTGAACCTTGCGAATGCTGATTCTAGTGTTGATCATAGTAAAATTGCCAGGGATGCCTTGGATTTAATCGGAAATACTCCGCTAGTGAAAATAAACAAACTCACTGGAAAAAAAGATGCTACGATACTTGCGAAACTGGAAAGGCAGAACATCGGTGGATCTGTAAAAGACAGGATAGCAAAATCCATGATTGAAGACGCTGAACGCACTGGCAAGCTAACAAAGGGTAAAATAATCCTCGAACCTACCTCTGGCAATACTGGTATCGGGTTAGCGATAGTTGCCGCGGTGAAGGGTTATAAAATGCTGTTTGTCATGCCAGAGTCTGTGAGTTTGGAGCGAAGAAAAATTTTACAGGCGCTTGGCGCAGAAATTTTGTTGACACCGAAAGAAAAGGGCACGGACGGTGCAATAGAAAAAGCATATGGTATGATGAAAGAGGATGGCGGAAAAAAATATTTCATGCCCGATCAATTCAATAATCCTGCGAATGTGCAAGCTCATTATGAAACTACTGCCGAAGAAATTTGGAGGGATACGGACGGTAAAGTAGATATGGTAATTGCAGCCATGGGTACTACTGGCACTGTAATGGGCACGGGAAAAAGGTTGAAGGAGCTAAATCCGAAAATAAAAATAGTTGGGGTTGAACCTTTGCTTGGCCACAAGCTGCAGGGAATGAAAAATATGAACGAGGCTTATCGGCCCGGGATATACAATCGCAAGGGGTTGGACGAAAAGGTTTACATAAAAGACGAAGATGCTTTCCAAATGACAAGAGAGCTTGCATTGAAGGAAGGTCTGCTGGTTGGTATGAGTTCAGGCGCAGCGATGTTCGTCGCACTGCAGAAAGCAAAAGAGTTGGGAAAAGGAAGAACAATAGTTGTTGTTTTGCCAGACACGGGAGAAAGATATTTATCGACTGAATTATTTAATCAAAAGGATAAATTATGACTATGTTTGAATATTCCAAATATGATTTAGAAAGAAATGTAAAATTACCGAATTTATCAAATAACTTAGCGGAATTTTTTGGAATATTGTTTGGAGATGGTTCTATTTTAGATAGAGGTAGAATTCACAGAACTGGAATATCGCTTAATTTAACAGAAGATTTTATTTACAAAGATTACGTTGTTCAACTTATGTTGAAATTATTTGGAATAAAACCAAGAGTTAGAGAAAGAAAAGATGAAGGTAAGTTTGATATAGAAGTTAATTCAAAAGTAATTTCAAAATTTTTATTATATCTAGGATTTCCTAAAGGTAAAAAAAGTAATAAATTGATTATACCTAATTGGATTTCAGAAAACAAAAAATTCTCACAAAAATTTTTGAAAGGACTTGTTGATACTGATGGTTCGCTATTTTTTGCGAAACGAGGCACATACAAATTAAATGCATATCCTGTTATTGAAATAAAAATTATTGACGAAAGATTTATTAAACAATTACATAAAATTATAAAATCTCTAGGTTTCAACTGTAACAAAGGTAAAATTAAAGTGCAACTAAATGGAAAAGAAAATCTTATAAAGTGGTTGAAAGAAATAGGTTTTGGTAACTTTAACCTTCAGTCTAGATATTTAGTATGGAAAAAGTTTAATTACTGTCTTCCGAATACAAATTTGGAGCAAAGAATAAAGATATTAAGCTGAGATGCCAGAATCCGGTCAATGGGTCCGCCTGCAGAGCGGAATTTTGTGGGTTCAAATCCCACTCTCAGCTCTCAAAAAATAGGAACAAAAATATTGCCGCTATAGAAAATGGCTTATAATTATAATGTCGTAAAAAATATACAAGGTGAACCTTATGGGTGGCCGCATTTGCGTTGCATAAAATCAAGAAAGCTCTTTCTTCCAGTCCTAAAACTCCTAAACAACTTCTTCGCTTAACTAGATTACCTGAAAGAACTCTGAGATATAATATTTCTGTTCTAAGAAAAGAGGGTCTTCTAAAAGATGTTGTAGTATTTAGCGATATGAGAAGGAAGTTGCTTTCTTTAAATAAAATTTCAAGGAGGTTTTAGAAATGACATTAAGATTACAAGATTTACGAGATCCACTATATGCTCAAAGTCCTCTTGAGTTAATCGGAAATACACCAATGCTCAGAATAAGAAACTTGACAGGACCAAACGATGCAACAGTGTATGCAAAACTAGAAAGGTACAATGTTGGGGGATCTGTAAAAGACAGAATTGCTCTTGCCATGATAGAAGACGCAGAGAAAAGTGGTAAATTAACAAAAGATAAAATTATCTTAGAACCTACTTCTGGAAATACAGGAATTGGTCTTGCAATAGTAGCTAGAGCAAAGGGATACAAAACCCTATTCGTGATGCCAACTACAGTTAGCGTGGAAAGAAGAGTTTGGATGACTGCATTTGGTGCAGAACTATATCTTACAGATGGAAATGCAGAACCAAAAGGAACTCCGGGGGCGGTCAAGTACGGGTATGAACTGGCTGAAAAATATCCAGACAAATATTTTATGCCAGATCAATTCAAGAACCTAGCAAATCCAGAAATACATTACAAGACTACAGGAAAAGAAATTCTAGAACAAACTGGTGGAAAAATCGACATGTTTGTTGCTGGAATTGGGACAGGTGGAACTATAATGGGGGCTGGAAAAAGATTGAGAGAATATAATCCGGACATAGAATTAGTTGCTGTCGAACCTTTCCTAGGTAAACCTATCCAAGGATTGAGAAACATGAAAGAAGCATATGCTCCTACAATATTTAAAGAAGATTTCGTAGATGAAAAAATCAATGTGGGACCAGAAGAAGCGATAAAAATGACACAAGCCTTAGCAATGGAAGAAGAAGAATTTGCAGGACCAAGTTCTGGTGCAGCAATGCATGTTGCACGACAAAAGGCAAGAGAATTAGGAAAAGGAAACAGAATAGCGGTGGTATTTCCGGATGGAGGAGCAAAATATTTAAGCAACGGTGTCTTTAAATAAAAAACAAAATAAACGCATAATATAGAAAATATAAAATTAAGCTGAGGTGACAGAATCCGTAGTGTAATTTAAAAGCGATGCGGATTCAACATCCCTCCTCAGCTCTTTGATGTGATGTAGAAATGACGATAAATTTTTACAATACGCTCACGCGGAAAAAAGAGGTGTTCAAGCCAATCCATAAAAATCAAGTGCTGATGTACAATTGCGGTCCGACAACTTATGCTCCGCCACACATCGGCAACATGCGTAGTTTCATAATGGCTGATCTTATTCGCCGATATTTGGAATTTCGAGGGTTTAAAGTAAAACAAGTTATGAACTTGACAGACATAGATGACAAAACAATTCGCGACTCCGGCAAAGAAGGAGTTAGTTTGAAAGAATTTACTGAACGCTATATAAGAATTTTCTTCGACTATTTGGATATGCTAAACGTCAAAAGAGCTACAATCTATCCGAAGGCGACTGAAAATGTAAATGAAATGATAGAAATGGTTCGTGAGCTTGTTAAGAAGGGTTATGCGTACGAAAACAGCGGCAGCGTTTACTTTAGCATAAAAAAATTCAAAGACTACGGCAAGCTATCGCATCTAAATCTGAAAGGAATGAAAATCGGAGCGAGGGTTGCTGCAGACGAATACACAAAGGACAACCCGCGAGATTTTGCATTGATGAAGAAGTCTACAACGGAAGAATTGCGCAGAGGGATTTTTTACGAAACAGAGTGGGGCAAGGTAAGGCCAGGATGGCATATAGAATGCAGTGTAATGATACTGAAATACCTTGGCGAAACTGTTGACATCCATACAGGCGGTGTTGATTTAATTTTTCCGCATCATGAGAATGAAATTGCCCAATCAGAGGCGTACCTGAGGAAAAAGCATGTAAACTATTGGATTCACAACGAGCATTTGCTTTTGAATGGAGAGAAGATGAGCAAGAGCCTGGGCAATGTAATAACCCTTGAAGAGGTTGTCAAAAAGTTCAGCCCGGAGGTTGTACGGTATATGTTCGTGTCCGTGCACAGGCGCCAGAAATTAAACTATACTGATGGTTTTGCAGAAAATGCCAAAAAAAATTACGAACGGCTGAAAGAAAGTTTCAATCATTTGAATTTTGCATTAGATTCTGCTGAAATGAAAAAATCAAAGCAAGATGCTGTGCTTCTGAAAAAATTAACTAAAATAAAAAAGCAGTTTGTAGAAGCAATGGATGATGATTTGAATACGCCGCTGGCATTAACAGTTTTCTACCAGCTGTCAAAAGAGGTAAACAAGTATATGAAAAAAGGTAAAAATCGCGATTTGTTAAAAAAAGCGTTGAAGCTTTTTGAAGAATTTTCAGAAGTTCTAGGATTGCAATTTAAAAAAGAGGAGACTTTGCCGAAGGAAGTCGAGGATCTGATTAAATTAAGAGGGGAAGCGAGGAAGAGAAATGATTTTGAGGCTGCGGATAGAATAAGACGGCAGATAAGGGAAATGGGCTACATAATTGAGGATACGGAAAAAGGTACGAGATGGAAGAAGGTTAAATGATTTTCATTTTACAGTTATCGCCTGTACAGGGCAACTTTCAGCAACTTCTTTGAGATTGCATTTTCCCTTCGGATTTTTTACAAAAGATTTGCCATCGCTTCCCATCTTGAAAACCTCAGGGCACATGCTTTCGCACAACCCGCAACCTATGCATTTTTCCTTGTCAACCTTCACTGAAGCCATAAGAACACTTTGTTAATTTGTAAAAATTAATTTATAAAGTGCACGTCTTGCAGCCGCCGTTGTAATCCGGTTCAGCAAACTCATTGCTACTGCTTTCATGGATGTTGTTTATTGTTGTTATCACCTGTACTTCGCGGCTTTTGTCACGGTAAACAGTAACACCTTTGCAGCCAAGTTCGTAGGCAAGCATGAACACCTTCTCTATGTCCTGCGGCGTGGCTGTTGACGGAAAATTAACTGTTTTTGATACTGCGTTGTCAGTATGTTTTTGGAAAGCTGCCTGAATCTTTATGTGCCATTCAGGTGTGATATCATGGGCAGTCACAAAAATCCTCCTTGCATGTTCAGGTATCTCCTCAACATTCTGTATCGACGCCCTCCTGGAAACCTTTTCCATCAACTCCTCTGAATAAAACTTTTCACGTATGGCATAATTTTCAAAAAGCTGGTTTACTTCTATCAAGTTTTTTCCTATGCTGTCAGCAACGTTTCTCATGTATGATATGGCAAACAAAGGCTCTATGCCAGAGGAGCTGCCTGCTATTATACCGATGCTGCCTGTCGGTGCGACAGTAGTTATGGTGGCGTTCCTCATGTGCTTGTATTTCTTTGCAAGTACGCTTTTTTCGAAATTCGGGAACGATCCTCGCTCTTTTGCCAGCTCTTCCGAAGATTTTTTTCCTTCTTCGGTTATGAACCTCATAATCTTTTCAGCCGTTGCCACTGCTTCCTCGGAATTGTAAGGTATGCCAAGCATAATCAACATATCAGCAAATCCCATAACACCCAGGCCTATCTTCCTGTTTTGTTTTGTCATCTCCTCTATCTGCGGCAACGGATACTTGTTTGCATCTATGACATTGTCAAGGAAATGCACTGCTGCCTTTACTGTTTTGCCAAGCTTGTCCCAGTTTATTTCTTTATCATCAACCATTTTCGAGAGGTTGATGCTGCCAAGGTTGCAGGATTCATACGGCAAAAGCGGCTGTTCCCCGCACGGGTTTGTGCTCTCTATCTCTCCCACTGCCGGGGTGGGATTGGCATCATTGATTTTGCCCAAAAATATTACACCTGGCTCGCCATTCTTCCAAGCCATGGTAACAATAAGATCTAACACTCTCCGTGCAGAAAGCCTGTTGACAACCTCCTTTCTTCGCGAGTTGATTAACTCGTATTCTTTGTCATTCAAAATAGCATCCATGAATTCCTTTGTCATACCAACAGATATGTTGAAGTTTGACAGCACTCCCTCCCTTTCTTTGCAGGTTATAAAGTCGAGTATGTCAGGATGATCAACACGCAACACTCCCATATTAGCACCACGCCTCTTGCCACCCTGCTTTATAACTTCTGTAGCGACATCAAAAACCCGCATGAACGAAATCGGACCAGAGGCAACACCGCCCGTTGATTTGACAACATCATTCTTCGGTCTTAGTCGTGAAAAAGAAAAACCAGTCCCGCCACCGGCCTTGTGGATTATTGCAGTATATTTTACAGCCTCGAAGATGCTTTCTATGGAATCCTCCACTGGTAAAACAAAACAAGCACTCAGGCACAAATCAGTGCCAGTTCCAGCATTCATTAGTGTGGGTGAGTTTGGCAGAAATTCTAGAGATGTCATAATGTTGAAAAAGTTATTCTCTATGGCAGCAACCTCCTCATCACTCTTCCCATAAAGCTTGTCCACTGCTGCTATGGCGTGGGCGACACGATGAAACATTTGCCTTGTAGATTCTACTACCCTGCCGGTTTCATCCTTTTTAAGGTATCTTTTCTCCAAGACTGTTAACGCATTTAACGGGAGTTTCAAATCGTCCACAACGCCAAGCAAAGCCTTTGCCTTCCTTATCTCAGCACGCTTCTGCCTGTACAGTATGTAAGCCTTTGCAGTGGCTGCATGGCCGGTCTCCATAAGGGTTTTTTCAACCAGGTCCTGCACCTGTTCCACGGTTGGTATTTCGTCGGGCTTGAACTTTTTTTCCAGAAGCGCAACAACCTCGTCGGCCAGCTGAGCTGACAGCTTTTTGTCCCTACCACCAACATCTTTAGCAGCCTTGAATATGGCCTCTGTAATCTTATTTTTGTCAAAATCTACTATCCTTCCGTCCCGTTTCTGTATTTTAGAAATTTTTGTCATAAGTTCTCTTACTCTGGACTTTGTATTTTCCTGCAACCGATGTGTTTATTGCAAGAAATTTTTCAGCTATCTTAATTCTATTATTCGGGTATTTAAATATCCTTTTCTATTTGGCAAATTATATAATACAAAAATGAAATGACTGGTACGTGATTACTCGGAAATCAGTGAAATTTATTAATCTTCTGTGATGTAAAGATTATCAGGTAGATATGGTAAAGAGAAAAGGTTTGCCCAACTGGGGGGAGATTGTATTATGCACTGTAGAAAGGGTTACACCCTATGCTGCGTGGTGCAGGCTGGACGAGTATGAAAATGTGGAGGGCATGATACATGTCTCAGAGGTTGCAGGCAAATGGGTGCACGACATACGCGAGTTTGTTAAGGTGAAGAAACAGTATGTGGCGAAGGTGATAAGAATTGATTATCAAAAGGGCCATATCAACCTCAGCCTCAAGCGTGTGGTCAAATATGAAGAAAAGGAAAAGATGAACGCTTTTAGAAGGGAGCAAAGGGCTGAAAAGATACTGGAACAGGCAGCAACTGAAATGGGGAAAACGCTTGAGCAGGCTTATGAAGAGGTTGGATATATGCTGCAAGAGAAGTTTGGAGAATTGTTTGTGGGGTTTGAGGAATTGCACCGCTCTCCTGATACGGTTGTGAAGGGGGGTTTGCCAGATGCTTGGTCAAAGGTTTTGTTGAAGATTCTTGAAAAAACCTTCCAGGAAAAAGAAGTGATGATAAAGGCTGATTTGGAGCTGAAAAGTTTTGCAAGCGATGGTATAGATATGATAAAAAATATTTTACATGATTTGCAAAAATCAACAGGTGCGACGGTGAAATATATATCTGCACCAAAGTATCGAGTGGAGCTTGCTACAAAGGACCCCAAGAATGCGGAGAAGAAGATTGCTGCTGCGCTGGAGGTTGCCGTGAAACAGGTCAAGCCTGATGGCGAAGGAAGCTACAAGATGGTGAAATGAAGATTAGGAAATGTTTCTCCTGCAACATCTATAGCTTTAAAGAAATCTGCCCGAAATGTTGTAGTAAAACAGTTAATCCAAGCCCGCCGCCATTTTCGCCTGAAGACAAGTATGGTTATTGGAGACGAAGGTTTATTCAGAACAGCGAAAAAACAGACTGATGCAAGAACTGGTTACTATATGCGCGGGTTCAAATCCCATCTCCCGCATAAGTTAATAATATTTGTGGGATTTGCTAAATTGAGAATTTCTATCTGACAGAAGTCTTTAAATTATTAACTATTAACTGAATCTTATGAGTAAAGTTATAAGACAACTTAAACCTTTGAACCAAACTTGCTATAGTTTTGAGAATATTACAGGAAAATTGCCATCAGGTGTTGAATTCGAAATCAGGCTTCATTATGGCCATCAAGATAAACCTACGGTCAGTATGAGAGGAATTGAAAAACCAAATCTCGGTCAAGTATTGGGAATGTATATCACTTATAGACATACAAATTTCCCAAATCAAGGACAGTTAGATAAAGTTGTTGGTAGTTTGTTGGAAAAATATCCAAGAATAAATAACGAGATTGAAATTTATCCTGAAGAAGCAGTTGAGTCAAGTCCAATTCTCAAAGATGGTAAAGCTGTACAAGCTTCAAAAAGATTTACAGGCGTGCATTTTTACACAAGATGTGATTTCTTCTTCGATGATGAGTATATTCAATTTTTAAGTGAATTTCAAGAAAATTTGGAAGAATTAGTTAAAAAAACCTGAATTTGAAACTTTTTATATTCTAAACTTTTAGCATTTATTCATGAAAAAATAAAATAAGAATCAAGTGATTCTCAATGGGTTCAAATCCCGCCGGCCGCACATCTCTATGAATTACCACTGAAATTCACGCGGTCAATGTTAAGTTTCAAATATATTTAAAAGAAAGACCAAATTATTGATTGTTATGTCTACCAAGATAGTTGAATTGGAAAAGATAAAACTGAAGAATCCGATTCTTATAGAAGGCTTGCCTGGGGTAGGCAATGTCGGCAGGATTGCGGCAGGCTACCTGTTGGAAGAGCTAAAGGCGAAAAAGTTTGCAGAATTATTTTCATCGCATTTCATGCCGTTTGTATTGCTTCATCAGAGTTCTGCTGTGCATGTTTTGAAGAATGAGTTCTACTACCACAAAGGCAAGGGTAGAGATGTTATTATTCTTGTTGGCGACAGCCAGAGCGTTGACCCGGAAGGGCATTATGAAATCGTGGAGGAAATACTGGATTACATACAGAAGCTGGGGGTAAAGGAGATGATTACCCTAGCAGGGTTGAGTGTTGGTGAGCAGGCGAAAGAGCCAAAGGTGATAGGCGCTGTGAGCGACCCTGAGCTGTTGAAAAAATATGATAAATATGGAATAGATTTTGATGCCGGTAGTCGTGTTGGTACAATTGTTGGTGCTAGCGGCCTGTTGCTTGGATTAGGAAGAGCAAGAGGGATAAAGGGAATATGCCTGCTTGGCGAGACCATGGGTTTTCCGATTATTCCGGACCCAAAGAGCGCTGAGGCTTTGTTAAAGGTTCTTGCAAAGATATTGAATATGAAGATAGACATAAGCAAACTCCACAAGAAGGTTCATGAAATGGAGGAGTTTATAAAGAAGGTTGAGGAGTTCCAGATGAAGGCCATGGGGCAGATGATGAAGCAGGCTGAAAAGCCCGGGGAGCAGAAGGAAAAGTTAAGCTATATAGGTTAGACTACTGTTTTTGATAAATATTAAAAGCTTATAAATCAAAAAATAAAGAACAGATAATTATGCCGGCAAAACTTTTGATATCGAGGCAAGAATATTTAGCCTCTGGCATACACATTGGTATGAAACAGCGTGTAGCGGATATGAAAGAATTCATATACAAGATACGAGATGATGGCTTGGCAATTTTAAACCTGCAAATGATAAATGACAGGATAAAAACTGCGTCAAAATTCTTGGCGCGCTGCAAAAATATAATGGTCGTTGGCAGGAAAAGCATAGCTCACGAAGCTGTGGCCAAGTTTGCAGAGGTGGTTGGCGCGCAGGCTGTGGTTGGAAGATTTCTGCCAGGATCGCTGACAAATCCGCATTTCAAAAGATATTTCGAGGCTGATGCGATAGTTATATCCGATCCGCTTATAGACTACCAGGCATTGAAAGAGGCTGTCAGTGCAAGAGTTCCAATAGTTGCTGTATGCGATACTTTTGATGAGACGCGCAATATGGATTTGATTATTCCTGCTAACAACAAGGGTAAGAAAGCTTTGGCAACTTTATTTTGGTTGTTAGCCCGTGAAATCCTGAAAGAGCGTGGTGCTATTGAGAAGGATGAAGATTTTAAATACAAAATAGAGGATTTCGGCGGAGTGGGCGAGTAGTAAATATAAGATAAGCATAACTAATTTTTAAGGTGGAAAAATGGCATATGTGAAAGATTTTACACCGAAAAGGTATAGTATCAATGACCTGACGAAAAATTTTAAAAATATTTCTTTCAATGCAAGAAGCCTGGGTGAGGCGACGGATATAGTTGAAGGGATGGTTAAAGACAAAAATTGCTTGAAATTTTTAGGTTTATCAGGGGCTTTGATTGCTGGTGGTTTACGAGAGTGTGTTGTGGAGATGATAAAAAATAAATGGGTCGATGTCATTGTATCAACAGGTGCGATCATAACGCATGATATAGCGCAATGCTTTGGCGAAAGGTTCATGCAGATAGACCCAAAAAATGTGGATGATTTAAAACTGCGGGCAAAGGGTTTCGACAGAATATACGATACAGTATCGCCTGTAAAAACAATGGCAACGATGGAAAAAAATATGCAGAAGATTTTTGGCAGGATAAAGGATGGAGAGTATTCTACCTATGAATTAATGAATGAAATAGGAAAGAGGATAAAGGATAGTAGATCTATTGTCAGTAGTGCAGCAAAAAATGATGTAAAAATAATCGTACCTGCACTTGTCGATTCTATATTGGGAATGCAGTTTTGGATGCATGCGCAGGATCACAGGATAGCAGTGAATGAGATGAAGGATTTGGGATATGTTATTAACCTAAATTTTGATTTGAAAGAACAGAAGAGGAATAGTGGGGCAGTGATACTGGGTGGTGGTGTGCCAAAAAATTTCATATTTCAATCTGTTTTGATGGCTGATAAGCCGCACAAGTATGTTGTACAGATTACAACTGACAGGGAGGAGTTTGGCGGTCTGTCTGGAGCAACATTGGAGGAGGCAAAAAGTTGGGGAAAGGTCGATAAAAATTCAAAACTATCAGTAGTTTGTTGTGATTATTCCATAGCGTTTCCGATAATAATCTCTGCTTTGAAGGAAAGAATTTGAACAAAAAAATATTTTTTTTCAAAATTTTTTTCTTGCTTAATTTTTTATACTAGCTTTAACAAATATTTAATATATTAAAATGGTCAATAAATTTTTGAAACATGCGACTATACCAATTGAAGTTTGGCCCGAAAAAAAAATCAGTGAACTCGCAAAAGACATGACGATGACTGGTTTTCAGGGAAAAAATTTAGGGTTGGCTGTCGAGATTTGGGCAAGGATGCTCAAAAAAAGAAATATTCTGATATGGTTCGGCTTAACTGGAGCGATGGTGCCGGCTGGGATGAGAAGGATAGTTTCTTACTTGATAAAAAGAAGGATGATTGATGTTGTAGTTGCGACCGGTGCAAATCTTTATCATGATTGTTTTGAAGCGCTTGGTGGAAAGCATTATCAAGGAACGCATATGATTGACGATATGAAACTTAGGAAAAATAAAGTGGATAGGATATATGACGTTTTTGCAAATGAGCACAAGTTTTATGAAGCGGATTTGTGGATTGAAAAGGTATTTTCTACTACCCTTAGAAACCATTATCCATACTCTTCAAGAGAAATACTCTTCCAACTAGGTAAAATGCTAAAGGAACATGAAAAGGCTAAGGATTCTATACTCGTTAATGCTTATGAAAATAATGTACCGATTTTCTGCCCTGCATTAGGCGATAGCTCGATTGGTTTCTCGGTTATGTTTGCCAACCGCCGTAGGGACAAAAGAATAATTGTAGACCAGATTAAAGACGTGAACGAAAGCTCGCGCATAACTGAAAAGACAAGGTACAGCGGTGTCATCTACATAGGAGGAGGTACGCCGAAAAATTTCATACAACAAACTGCAGTGATAGCTGGTTATCAAACAAGACATGACAGAAGCCATAGTTATGCAATACAGATTACAACAGACGCGCCGCACTGGGGCGGGCTTTCTGGCTGTACTTTTGAAGAAGCGCAAAGCTGGGGTAAGATAAGAAAGAACGCAAGGATGGTTGCCTGCTATTGTGACGCGACCATAGCCTTACCAATTGTTGTCCATGCTTTAAGCGACAGGTTCAAACGGCTTACAAGAAACGTGCCTTTGATTGATTTCAAAAATGGGGATGTAAAATTAAGCTATGAAAAAATGAGGGTTTGATTATTTCAACCCTAGTTTGTTCAGCTCCACAATAATTTTTTCAACCATTATTTCAGGACCATGTGTTACATGAATATTTAGGAAAGGTACTTTGCCCGTCAAGTATTTTATCACAGGTGCGGTCTGTTTTTCATAAACCTTCATCCTATCTTTTACCACTTCCGGCTTGTCATCATCCCGCTGGTACAATGGCCCACCGCATTTGTCACACACTCCATTTTTTTTGGGATTCATCGGCGGCAGTATGTATTCTACTCCGTCTATTGTTTCGTGAATGTCAGCAATATTGTATATGTCTCCGCATTTCTTGCAAATTCTTCTTGCGGAAATTTTTTCTATCAAAATTTTTTCCGGGACGATCAAATTGATTATCACATCAATGTCAACAACTTTTATCAAGGCCTTTGCCTGTTCGAGTGTCCTAGGAAAACCATCGACTATGAAACCCTTTCTAGCCTCTGGTTTTTCAATTTCCCTTTTAAAAAGCTTGATGGTCAATTCGTCCGATTGCAACCCGCCGGCGTCGTATATCTTTTTCACCTCTCTTCCGACAGGTGTATCTTCCTTCAAAATTTCTCTAAAAACGTTGCCCATTACAATCTTGTGAATTCCAAGCTTTGGCGCGAGCCTAGAGGCATACGTGCCCTTGCCTGAGCCAGGTGGCCCGAATATCGACACCTTCATTCAAACATCCCTTTTGTCTTACTTCTAAATGCATAAATTTAAATTTTACTTTACATGTGAATGAATATATTATATAGCGCCGAGGTAGTTTAGCCTGGCTAGAAGTTTAAACTAGCGAACACAACGCTCATAAACTTATGAGCTTTGACGAAAGAATGAAAGAATAAGGTGTTTCGTTGGAGTCGTGGGTTCAAATCCCACTCTCGGCATAAGTTTAAAAATTTAATTACCCGATACTAAGTAATTACAGAAGGTGAACAAATGGTTGAGTTAACGGACGATGAGAAGAAGGTAGTCGAGGTAATGCGCCTTCTCAAGGCTGAAGCAGAGGACAAGCTGAAGGATGTAGATCAGATTGCCAAAACAGCAATGATGCCGAAAGGCAAAGTGGCTAATATGATCGTTAATTTGGTGAATAAAAAGGTTGTGAGGCGTGTTGCAAGAGAAAAGGCTGCTGGATACTTCTTGATTCCTGGGACAGTGTAAAATAGTTTACTGAAAGAATGAATGGTCTGAAGGGCCACGGCCGGGAATTGCACCCGGGTTTCCTTGGCTTACGCCTCTAAGGCTCCACAGGCCTTTATGCTAGCTACTACACCACCATGGCCATATCATCTAAGTTATCTTCTTTTATTAGTATAAATTTAGGATTTTCTGCTATTAGACTTTTGATTATATCTGAGAATTTATCGGGATAAATAATTATAACTTTTCCTTTCCAATATTTGCTGTAATCTTCTATTTTCTTTTTTAGTACTTTTAGATAAGTTTTTGTGAAGAAACCACATCTTTCTATAATAGTATTTCCAATTATGAAGTCTGGAAAATAAAAGTTACCGTTTAGTTTAATTAACCTCTCATACTCATAATTTTTATTTTTCGCCAACAAAAATTCAGCTATTCTCTTTTCATGCTCATTAAACATTTTTTCTCCCTTTGGTCCAATTGTATTTCTTTTGCCAGCTTTCCTGAACCCTATATCCCAATTTTTAAGAAATTTGACTCTAATTTTCCTACCTGCTTTTTTCCTAATTTGGCGCCATTTATTCCTGAAATTTGGATCGATTCTAAGTTTTTGCTGTGTTTTTATTCCGCCTCTAACCCGTCCCCAATTCCCTGATAGTATTTTTTCTACCCATTCATCTAATATTTTTTCTTCTCGTATCTTCACCAAAGGTAATATTTCCCTAAACAATTTATAAGATAAAGTAACTTGTTCGTCTAAGTAACACCAAAAGTTTCCCAAACGCATATCGATAAAATGAGCCAATCCCCTAAGAGATCCTATGTTTTTTGCGGCTGTTCTTAAAAATTCTGACTGCTTTCCTTTTCTAAATTTTATTCAATCACTATCTTCTATTTTCACATTTATTATTAGGCGCCTAATAAATAAATACTTTTCGGTGCCTAAGTTTATAAACCTAAATTTCTAATACATCTATATGAAATTGCAAAAACGGTTTTCTAGAAAGCTTGGTACAAAAATATATAACAAATGGATAATTACAATTCCGCCTGAAAAAATAAAAAATTTGGGGTGGAAACAAGGTGAAGAATTAGAAGATGTAATTGAAAGCAACAAACTAATTTTAAAATCAAAAAAATAATCAAACTATCTTCTAAAATTAGTCATCGGCTCTATCTCGTTCCACAAATCTAAAATATCCTCTCTCCACCCCCTCCTTCCTTTCAACTCTGGCCTGTTTGCTTCTATGAATTCAAAAATCTTATCTGCATTTTCCCTGCTTGATTCTTCTGAAATTTCAGATGCTGCATTGTCTAAATGTGGCTTCACTTTTGGAACATCCATAGGTGGGTATGACATTCTTATTATTTTCGTAGATAGATCCAAGAAATTTTCTAATGCTGCAGCAAACTCACTACCAGTAGTTGTTCTGCATGTTTCGTATGTCTCTTCATACTTGTCCAAATAATTTAGCATCGTTCTGTAGCCATGCTTTGTATACATAGCAAGCGTGATCTTCAAAGCCTCTTGCACTCTTATCGGCCTGACTATTCTGTATGCATCATCCCTTGCCTCTGGTAAGAAAACACTTATTACACCAGGAAATTTGTAAAATCCTTTTGCATCTCCTTTTTTTCTCAACTGATCCTTCAAATCCTCAGGTAAACCAGAGCTGGGACCAAAGTCAACAAAAATATTCAAGTTTGTGCCGTGCGTTATAGCACTTTTGTATTCAAGCTCTGGATCATTGTCTATAATTATAGAAAAATCATTCGAACAACCAACCTCATTATGAAACTTGTCTCTTGCTAACGATTTGTTAGCATCCAAGCAAGGTATCATTGTTCCCCTCAGCCTGCCGTCTGGATAAAAAGGAATCTCAGAACCGAAACACTGGTTTCTTGGCAATGATAAAAGCAACTCGCCTACATTTTTGGTCATATATTCCCAGCCGCCAGAAACTAAACCAATGTGGTATAGCATGTTATCTCGTAATTCACTGTGTGCATCAAGAGTTCTTGGAACAAGCTTTACATCCTTTGGAGCCTCATCAGCAGCTGCTTTCATATGCCTTTCGCGTACGCCAGCTTTATACATTATTATGGCAAACCTTTGCGTTGGTTCATAAATATTTCTCTTCCTCCAAACATCCTTCATGCATGCAAATAGTTTAGGTAGCAATCTTTCTAATGCAGGATACTCTTCAGCAAGTTTTTTAATCCAAACCACAGTAGGATCATCACTGTCCCTGGCATTTATGGTGCCGTCGGAATCAGTAAAAATAGATCCCCATTTTGCTTTTGGACTTCTCACAGCTCCAAGGAGTTCGTAGCCGTCAAGTGTAAAAACATATTTTCTTGGAGGGTTGTAATTTATTTCTTTGCTGTGATACAATTCACTAATTTTTCCAGCTATTCTCGCATCAACACTTGATAGAGGATCAAAATCAAGATAGCTCGGCATCGTTTTCATCTTGTTCTGAGACTGATTTGAAAACAATACCAGTATTGGGAAATCTTTGCACCATTATGCCTCTTACAAAGGCGGTCATAGCCTTGCCCATTTCTTCATAATTTCCTTCTTCAAATTCCCCTTCTGCTTCTGGCATTTTTCTCAGATCTATTGTTTTTGCTGTGCTCCATAGGTTTTTTACATAAACATCTATCACCTTAACAAGCGAAGGGTCTTGCGACCATATGGAGTTAAACTGAAAGTCGGTTTCTTTCCTTATATCATTGTCAAGCCTCATCAAAACCTCCTTCCCATCAATCACAACTATTCTTGGATGAATCTTCGTTTCAAAAAATTTTATTTCCGCGCCATCCCTTTTATACCACTTAGCCCTGTAGTAGCTGATTTTATTTATTGCCTCCATTCCAATTACCTTGACCTTCACGCCTCTTCTTATGCATTTCTTCACAGATTCAGCCAGCCTTGGCGGCCTTGAAAAATCTCTTGTCACAGCGTAGGCATACTCCTTCGCCCTGTCAAACATCTCTATAGTCTTGTTGAAAAATTCATCACGTGTCTTGCTTTTAATCGACCATATACCACCCACTATAGTGCTGTCACCGGATGCAGGCTTGAGTGAGCTGCTTAAAATTTTTATGTTGTTCTTCAAATCCCCGATTTCCTTTTCCCTGTTGCTCAAGATATTTCTCAAAGCAACCTCTGGTAGCACTGCTTTAAACTCCAGCGGCCTTCCGCCTAACACTTCTACAAGCTGCTTGTAAGTAAGCTGCTCCAGCACCTCGTATATCTTCGACTGCGGCACATCAGAACTTTTGCTTATATCGCCTGCCTTGGAAGGGCCCATTAAAACTAGTGATACGTATGCCCGAGATTCGTAATCGCTCAACCCAAACCTTCTAAGTATTTCCAGTATCTCCTTTTGAACCATAGCTACCTAAAATCCTGTTAAAGTATTAAATTTAAATACACAGATGCAGGCAACCTATTTAAACCTTAATGGCCTAACAAATATAAATTAAAGAATAAACCAATTGTAAATCAAGAAAAATAATCGAGATGGTAAAATGCCTGGAATAAAATTTGTTATCAGTGAACCGGAGACAAGGAAGGCCTACCAGCTAGATGTGGATTATACAAAGGTGGTTGGAATTTTTGGAAAAAAGATCGGTGAAGAGTTCAATGGTGATTTGATAGGTTTGAATGGATATACGCTAAAGATTACAGGTGGTAGCGACAAAGATGGCTTCCCTATGCATCCTGATGTAAAGGGGCCTGGAAGAAAAAAAGTTTTGCTTTCTGGCAAGCCAGGGTTCCATCCAAAAATAAAGGGGCAGAGGAAGAGAAAGATCGTTCGTGGTGACACATTATCAGATGCTATCGCGCAGGTGAATGTGAAGGTTGTAAAGAGGGGTGAAAAGCCTTTAGATCAGATTGTTCCTACAAAGCCGAAGGAAAAGAAGGCTGAAGAGGTGAAAGAGGCAAAGGGAGAGGAGAAGAAGGAAGTAAAAGTGGAAGAAAAGAAAGAGGTAAAGGAAGAGAAGGCTGAAGTAAAAGAAGAAAAATCAAAGGAAAAAAAGGTTGAGAAGAAGGAAGAAAGGAAAGAAGGTGAGCAAGCTAAGAAGTAAAAAAGAGCTGGATCCGAAAATGGTTCCAGAGGTCAATATAGGCATGGTCGGACATGTTGCGCACGGCAAGACAACACTGACCGAGGCTGTAACAGGCAAAAGCACGCTAACGCATTCTGAGGAATTAAAACGTGGCATAACTATAAGGCTTGGATATGCAGATGCAACTTTTTACAAATGCACGAACAACCACTATTGCGCGAGCGAGAAATGCCCAATATGTTTTTCTGACTGCAAAATCTTAAGGACTGTAAGCTTTATCGACGCACCTGGCCATGAAACGCTGATGGCAACCGTTTTGAGTGGGGCGGCATTGATGGATGGTGCCGTGTTGATTATATCTGCGAATGAAAAATGCCCGCAGCCACAAACACGCGAACATCTAACAGCATTAGAAGTGGTTGGGATAAAAAACGTGATTATAGCGCAGAACAAAATCGATCTTGTCACGCAGGAGCAGGCGCTAAAAAATTACAAGGAGATAAAACAATTCATCAAAGGCAGCGTTATTGAGAATGCACAGATAATACCTGTATCTGCGCAGAAAAGAATAGGAATAGACATTTTTATAGAGGCTATAGAAAACCACATAAAAACTCCGGAGCGGCAGACTGAAAAGGATATGAGAATGCTTGTAGCAAGGAGTTTTGATATAAATAAGCCTGGAACAGAAATAAAAAAACTTGCAGGCGGTGTTCTTGGCGGCAGCATAGTTGCTGGCAAACTCACGGTCAATTCTGAAATAGAAATAAGGCCGGGGGTTAAAATTGCTGGAAAGTATAGACCGCTCATTACAAAGGTAGTAGGGCTGCAGAAGGCTGGGATTGATTTGGAGGAGGCTGGGCCAGGAGGGCTGATTGGTGTGATGACAACACTCGATCCACTGCTGGCAAAGTCTGATGTACTTGTTGGCAACATTGTTGGTGCCCCAGGAAAGCTACCAGAGTCTGTAAATGAAGTAACAATTGAGATAAAACTCATGGAAAGGATTGTTGGTTTTGATGAATTAAAAAACGTGGCGCCGATAAAGGTGAATGAAGATTTGCTGATAAATGCCGGTACTGGCAGGTCGATAGGAACTGCATGTTCGATAAAAAAAGACAGGATTGATTTGAAGCTAAAAATACCATTATGTATAGAGAAAAAGGAAAAAATAACAATTTCTAGACAAATTGGCGGACGCTGGCGACTTGTTGGTTATGGTACTGTTGTCTAGCCTGTGCACTGTATTGCTGCTGAGCGAGTTCTTCCTGTCGGATCTTTAACCTTCACTGTGTTAAACCCACCTGTACCTGTTAGCGTGCTGGAGCATTGATATGTTGAACCTGCACTGATAGTAGCACCTGCCGTAGTATTGCAATACGCCCCAGTTATAGCTCCGCCTGCAGCATTTGTACCCGATAACCATACTTTGGTGGCATCTACTGATGATGTTCCTGAGTTGTCTATCATTACTGTTATGCTTGTTCCGCTGCATGATGTCATGTCATCAACACTCAAAACCACTGCAGTTTCCCTTGTGAAAATACCTGTCATGTAAGTGAATGCAAATGCCGACATGCTTATTACTATTACCAGCATCAATATAGTCGCTATTATAGTTGATACTCCCTTCATATCTCTCTAGATTAACTTTTTGTTTTTTTGCTTATAAATATATACTACAAACTCAATCAAAAATTATGAAAAGGGTAATTTTGGACACAAACTTTGTTATAGATGTAATAAGATTTAAGATAGGATTGGGCGAGATTGAAAAGTTGGTTGATGGCAAATGCAGGTTAATAGTACCGATGACTGTTTTTGAAGAATTAAAAAAAATATCTGGACAGAAAACAAAAGATGGCGTGTTTGCGAAGATTGGCTTGATGTTGATAAAAGAAAAAAATATTGATATTGTTGGTGTGGAAGGGAAGAGGGCTGATGAGGGTATTGCAAAAATGGCGAGTGAAGAAAATGCCGTCGTTGCAACCAATGATATAGAGTTGAGGAAAAGTTTAAGAACATCAGGAGTCCAAACAATTTATTTAAGGGCGAAGAAACATTTGACTATGGATTGATGGTATGATAATAATCGCTGTGATTGCTGGATTGCTTGCTTTGCTGTATGCTGGATATCTTGCTTTAAGTGTCATCAAAGAACCGATGGGAACACCGAAGATGAGGGAATTGTATGAAGCCATACGGCAAGGCTCGAAGGCATACTTGAAAAGGCAGTACAAGACCATAACCGTTATAACCATCGTAATTGCAGCACTGCTTTACTTCGCCTTTGATTATGGCAATACAGGAAGGCCGTTCACTGCATTTGCCTTCTTGCTTGGCGCTGCCTTTTCTTTGATTGCTGGATATGTTGGAATGGATGTCGCCACACGTGCAAATGTGAGAACTGCATTTGCTGCTGAAAAGAGCAGCAGCAAGCCGTTGAAGATTGCGTTCTACGGTGGATTGGTCATGGGATTGTTTAATGTTGGGCTAAGCCTTCTTGGTGTGACTACTTTGTTTTACCTGTATGGTAAAGCAGAGATGATAGTCGGATTTGCATTTGGTGCCTCCTTGTCTGCTTTATTCGCGCAATTGGGCGGTGGTATTTATACAAAAGCGGCTGATGTCGGTGCTGACCTTGTTGGAAAGGTAGAAAAAAATATACCTGAAGATGATCCTCGAAACCCGGCTGTTATTGCAGACAATGTTGGAGACAATGTTGGAGACTGTGCAGGCCGTGGTGCTGACCTTTTCGAATCGACTGCAGGAGAGAACATAGGTGCGATGATAATAGGATCTGCACTGTTTCTTATCACAAATAATTTTTACTTTCTCATCTTTCCTTTACTAGCAAGGGCTGTGGGAATATTTGCAACGATACTGGGAGTGCCGTTTGTAAGAAGCAAAAGCGAGGATCCATTTGCACCGTTGAGGAATGGAATGATAGCAACGACGATCTTTTCATTGATCGGATTCTACTTTTTGATTATGTACACCTTGAACAGCATCGACCTTTATTTTGCTGGTGTGACGGGAATACTTGCAAGCACTGCCATTTTGGTGATAACAGAATACTACACATCTAAAAAATACAGACCTGTAAGGGATATTGCTGAGGCCTCTAAAACAGGATCCGGTACGAACATCATAGCTGGCTTTGCAAACGCGCTTGAATCCACTGCACTGCCTGTTATACTGATAGTTGTCGCAATACTTGTTTCTTATTATTTCGGCGGCCTGTTCGCTGCGGGCAATTCTAAAATAAGCTATCATTTGGGTGGTGTATACGGCACAGCTGTTGCGACAATGGGTATACTTTCTGTTGCAGGCATGGTATTGGGTTTGGATGGCTTTGGGCCGATTGCTGACAATGCCGGTGGGATTGCAGAAATGGCCAATTTAAGCAAAAAGATGCGGAACAGGTTGGATCCATTGGATGCTGTTGGCAACACGACAAAGGCATTGACAAAGGGTTATGCAATGGCATCTGCTGGTTTAGCTGCAGTTCTTTTGTTCCAAGCCTACCTGGAACTGGTAAAGGTAAACACTATAGACATAGCTAATCCTGTCATGTTCACTGGCCTGTTCCTCGGTGCTTTGCTACCATTCCTGTTTGCCTCTTTTGCAATGCGTGCAGTGGGGAAGGCTGCATTTAAAATAGTTGAAGAGGTGAGAAGGCAGTTCAGAGAAATAAAGGGATTGATGAAAGGCACGTCAAAACCAGACTACTCCAAGGCTGTGGATATTTGCACGAAGGCAGCGCAAAAGGAGATGGTCATACCCGGATTGCTGGTATTACTTTTCCCAATAGCCATAGGATTTTTATTTGGGGCTACGGCTGTGGGAGCATTTTTAATGGGCGCCACCATTTCTGGATTCATACTTGCGATGCTGATGAACACAGGCGGCGGTGCGTGGGACAATGCCAAGAAGTATATAGAATCTGGCGTGTTTGGCGGTAAAGGAAGTGATGCGCACAAGGCTGCTGTAGTTGGCGACACGTTTGGTGACCCACTGAAAGATACTGCAGGACCGAGTCTGCATGTACTTATAAAGCTGATAAACACCATATCATTGACATTCGGCTTGCTGTTTGTCGCATACGCACTTCTTTAAAAACATTTAAAAATAAAGTATAGTGATATATAATAAAAAATTGGTTAGATGTACAGGATAATAACGGTTGAGGACAATGTAAGAGTTTCTCCAGCAAAGCTGAGCTCTGATCTTAAAGAATCGGTGAAGGAGAGCATTGCTGAGCAGATGGAGGGTTTGATAGACTACAGGCTTGGTGTAGTATTAGCAGTAGTGGCGGTTGACAATGTTGGTGAAGGTAAGATTGTTGCAGGCAATCCTGGTGTTTTTTACAACTCCCGCTTCAAACTGTTGACATTCAAGCCAGAGCTACATGAGCTTGTTTATGGCGAGGTGATAGACAACACAGAGTTCGGTGCATTCGTAAGGATGGGACCGATGGATGGACTGATACATATATCGCAGATTATGGATGATTTTGTCAGTTATAACAACAAAAACTCTTTGTTTGTTGGTAAGGAGAGCAAGCGCACGCTCAAAGAGGGCGATCCTGTAAGGGCAAGGATAATATCCGTTTCTTTTGGCAAGGAAGAGAACAAGATAGGATTGACAATGCGCCAGCCACTGCTTGGTGCAATGCAGTGGATAGAAGAGGATAAGAAGAAGCAGAAGAAGGGAATGAAGGAAGAGAAGAAGGAGAAGAAATGATATGGCAAGGAAGCCGCAGGTCTGCAGAAATTGTAGGAGATTTACAACAGAGGCGGTATGCCAGGTATGCAAATCTTCAAACCTGTCAACAAGCTGGAAGGGATTGGTTATTATAAACGATGTAAACAGCGAGCTGGCAAAGGCGCTGAATGTGCCTGAGCCGGGAAGATATGCACTGTACGTGGGTTGATGCTATGGATATAAAAATTCTGGAAGAAAAGGATAACAAATTGCTGGAGAGGAAGGAATTAAAATTTTGTGTCAAGCATGAAAAGGCTGCGACGCCGAAAAAACAGGATTTGATCAAAGAGTTGGCTGCAAAATACTCTGTTGAAGAAGATCATGTTGTTATAGATTATGTTTTTACAAAAAAAGGAATGTCCCTATCAGACGTGAAGGCAAAAATATACAAGGAAAAGCCAAAGATGAAGGCTGAAAAATCAAATGTGAAAGAACCTAAAGGAGAGCAGAAGAAGTGAAGGGCAAGAAGGTCAAGCAGAATACTTTTTTCAAAACAGCTGGAGAAAAGATTGAAAGGTTGGGAAAAACTTGCAATAGATGTGGAGATGGTAATTTTATGGCAGAACATAAAGATCGTTGGTATTGCGGCAAGTGTAAATTAACTATTTGGAAGAAATCTAGTTAACCGCTATTGGTTTTTCAATCAAACATTCGACTAAATTCATATCTTTTAAACCGTTTTGAAAATATGTTCTACGATAACTAACGTGCTTTGCGGGTTCAAATCCCACCTCATACATGAATGATTGAACTATTTTTAGTATCGAATCCCTAAGCTTTATCCAACTAAATAAAACTTAATGCTTCGGAAATCCGTACAATTTCTGGCCCTGTTGTTGACTCGCCAACAACAGAGCCGTTGCTGTTTGCAATCACACAACTGCCTACAAAGGGAGAGCCGAAATTTGCTGTGCCAATATCAACTGGCACCTTCAATGTGTTTTCAACCAGCTTTATCTCCCCCTCAGAAGCGTCCCTGTGAACCAAACATCCTTTGTTGGTTGCAACACCGCAACTCCCAACAGTAGATATACCTGCCAAAGAGCTGTATTCGCCTCCAACACCCAGACAATCCTCTATCTTTTTCTTTTCTTTTTTTGATATAATTCTGCTGAAAACTGCACCTTTGTCATTGCAAAGAATAAGATTTCCCATGGCAGTGAATTTTGCACCAACAACAGCAATATTCATGCCAAAATCTTTTTTTATTCCCTTCATCCTTGCAATTTCTCTTTCGTTCACTATATTCGGCAAAACCAGCCCGTTAGAATTCATACAACAAAAGATACCGATCAAATCTGTGTTGGCTATACTTATTTTAACAACATTAACCTTCAGCAAAGACTCCATCCTTTGTACACCCTTTTCTGGCACAAGGTTGCCGGCAATGCAAACATCATCAGAACTTTTGCCGAACAAACCAAGGTTGTGGTCGCCGTGAAAATTTATCTGAGCTATACGCATCTCTTCTCACTATTCTTGAAGCAAGGTTGCTTTTGCAGTGCCATCATCTGACACAGATATTTTAACCCTCATCCTCATCAACGGCTTTTTTATTCCGCGCTGCCATATCTTCTCATTCATCTTGCCATCAATCACAATTTTTTTAGCCTTGACATGCCTCTTTATGTATTTTTTTATCAGGCCAACGGCTTTAGAACTTCTGTTCCAGTATGGCATATTCAACAGCTCTTTCCTTATATTCAACGTAATTATCTTATCTGCCATTGTTTTATTTTTCTGTTGAAAGGTTAAATAAGTTTTCCCTAGCTGCAGTTTGCAGGTTTAAAAGCATTGGACAAAATACTTATAAGCAAAGTTACACAAAATTTATAAAGATACTATGAAAGGGATAAGTCCGATGGTTGCGACTGTACTGCTTTTGGCATTCACTATTGCAGTGGGTGGCATAATAAGCGTGTGGCTGACAGGGATGACAAGGACGCAGACAGCAGGTGTGACGACATCAGCACAATGTGCATCGACGAGATTGGATGTTACTGCAAAACCGTATTCAGCTGGTGGTTTAATAATAACATATACAAATCTTGGGCCAGAGGTTGTGTATCCAAAAAATATAACAGTAACCTGTGGAACGGTAACAAATTCATCAATTGCGGCCGAAACTAGTGTTGGTTTACCAGTGGGTCAAACTAATTCAATAACACAGCTAGTATCTGGTTGCGTGACCAACAATAACATGTCTGTAAAGGTAGTATCAACGTGCGGCTCTGATCAGAAGGGAGTAGTATTCGGAGAGTGTAAAAACACTAACTGTTAGGTGATATGAAAATGAAAGGGATAAGTCCGATGGTTGCGACTGTACTGCTTTTGGCATTCACTATTGCAGTGGGTGGCATAATAAGCGTGTGGCTGACAGGGATGACAAGGACGCAGACAGCAGGTGTGACGACATCAGCACAATGTGCATCGACGAGATTGGATGTGAGCGCACTTATAACAAGTGCTGCTGCAGCAAGTAGTAGCGCACAAGTAACTTACACCAATTTGGGCCCAGAGATAGTTTACCCTCAGAATATAACGTTGACATGTGGTGCATTGACAAACACAACATATGCCTCAGAGGTTGGCTCTTCATTGGCTGTTGGTTTCAGCAATCAAAAATTGATGGTTCTTGGCACAGCTTGTGGAACTGGCAACATCACCATAAAGGTAACAGCAAAATGTGGGTCTGATCAGAAAGCGACAGTATTTGGAGAATGCTCAGCAACAAACTGTTAAAAGCACAGTCGAAAATAGAAATTTGAGACTTCTTTATTTTTTACAGTTTTCTTTTATTTTTTAAGCATAATATTAATTCTGACTATAAAAATCATATCCTAAGTCTAATCCTTCTCCATCTCTTAACCTTGTCAATATTAATCCTTCTTGTTCTTGCCCGCTTCATACCGAATTTCCTTATGTCGGCCCATCGTGGGGCAGACTTGACCTTTTTTATCCTTACCAATTTTGCTCTTTTTGCAGAACTGTCTACGGACATAAATATCAATCCAATAGCTTTCTCAATTCACCAGATTTTTTTATTGCAATATTAACCATCTTTTCTATATCGTCTATATCGAATTCGCGCTTACCCTGCTTTTGCAACGCGCATATCCTGTCGTCATCCATCACTGCGATGGTGAGTTTTGAGTCTAAAATATTCTCCTCTTCAAGTATAGGGTCTACAATAAATTTATCACCGACCTTACAAACTGTTATCGTTATAGGCTTAGCAACAACCGGCAAATCCTTTTCATAATCCTCTCTCACTATCTTCTCATCCACAATCTTCGGCATTTTTGCCTTTAGCAAGGCTGCGATAGCTGCCAAGGCTGCACAATCCAAAAGGTTGCCTTGATGGTTGATTATGTGGATATCAATAAAAACTGCCCATACCTTTTCTCCTGGTGTTATGCATAACTTTTCCAGCTCAATACATTTTGACTCTCTCAAACCCCTGTCAACAACCCTTGAAAGCTCCACTGCATCCTCACCTGGCGGCCCGGATTCAAAGTCTGGCGATGCTAATGGAGTGAATTCTGAATTTACAATGAGTATGCCTTCGTTCGGTGTGTCTGAAAATGGCTCGCCAATGTTCATCTTCACGCCTGCAATAATCTCTGTATCACCAAGTTTAACCCTGGCAGAGCCTTCTGCCTTTTGTATAATTCCCTGCTCTATTGTAATAGGACGAAAATCCTCAAACTTCCTGTCATCAATCCTTTTGTTTTTTTCTATCAGCTCTAACGCATATCTCTCTTCCATATCAAACCCTCTTGAACTTTTCCTTCAAGCTCTTCTTCTGCATCTCGTAAATTTTTTCGCATGTCTGCTCTGCGAGTTTTATTAGCTTCACCAGCTCGGCTTTTGTTACAATGCCGTCCATCTGCAGAAGTGTGACCTTCTTCTTCGTACCCATCATAGCAAAGGCCAAATCTATTTCAGAATTGTTATCCTCCTTGCCGTTCAAATCAACAACAAGCTTGCCGTCAATCTTGCCCACAGAGCAGGCTGTAACAAGATCTTTCATCGGCACACCTGCATCTGCTAATGCAAGCGAGGCTGCGTTTATGCCTGTGACCCTTGTAGAGCCATCTGCCTGCAGTATTTCAATAAAAACATCTATAGTGGCCTTTGGAAAATCCTCCAAAAATGTTGCCTGCTCTAGTGCAAGCCGTATAACCTTTGACAATTCAACACTTCTTCTGTCAGGGCCAGGCGATTTCCTGTCATCCACAGAGAAGGGAGCCATGTTGTATCTGCAACGCAATATGCCAGTTTCAGATTCCTGCATCCATCTTGGAAATAATTCTCGTGGACCGTAAACTGATGCAATAGCCTCTGTGTTGCCAAACCTAACAGAAGCAGAGCCGGTTGCCCTGTTAACAACACCAACCTTTATTGTAATAGGCCGTGTTTCTTCCAACTCCCTATCATCAATCCTCTTGCCGTTAACAATCATCTTTTCGTCTGTCTTAGCCATAGTATCACACAAACATGCCTTCTATTCTTTCGGTCAGGCCAATCCTGTGAGATTCACGCTCTATCTTCAATATCGCCTCAATCGCCTTTGCCTTATCTTCTCCCCTTATCCATATCACCCCGTTCTGACCTGCAATAATATCGCAGACTGTCTTTTGTTTGATAAGTGATATCATGCTTCCATTCTTTCCGATTATTCTTGGGATTTTGCTGGGCGTGACTTTGATGGTTATGCCGTCATACAGCTTTTTAGCACCAATGACACGCATACTCACTTGGATTGTTTTACTTTTAGTGCATTTTGATATCTTGCAGAATATCATATCACCAACATCAAAAAATCTGCTTAGATCATCCTTATGGGAATCCACAAATCCAGCTACTCCTTCTGACAATGGTAGGAAGGCAAGATATGGTGAGTTAATATCAACAGACCAGCCAGATATCTCCACAGCTTTTATGCAGCCTATTACCTTATCATCCACATCAGGCACATATACACCTGACAAGGGTATGACAAAAATCTCATTTTCATTAATCCTCGGTATTCCTAGCACCTCGGCAAAAACCTTCTCTCCTTCATAATAAGCGCCCTGCCCAACCTTCCTGCCAGCCTTTTCAGATATAAACTCCCCTGGCACTACTACATCTACTTTTTCTTCCTTTACTGCCTCTGTCACAATGCATCCTCTCTTTTCAGTATGTTGGTCTCAAACGACCCATGCGTCATATTAGCTATCTTTTGGAAGAGCTCATCCTGCACGCCAGCCATCATCTTCACATCCATCTGAAGGCTGCCGTCGTTGAGCCACTGTTCACTTATTATTGTCCCCGAAGCTTTTAAAGTTGTGTATGCCTTGCCAGCAAACTGGGGCGGTATCTTAAACCTTATAACAATATTTTGGAACTTTATAGGTATTATTACTTTTATGCATTTTAAGATCTTTTCAATCTGCTGCTCTGCATCTGCAAAAGGATCAATGTTAATGCCGGCCTTGTCTATGGCATTTATTATTCTCTGCGGCGGGTGCGGGGTGTTGGTTTGCGGATTTATTCCACGTCTTGCAATTATTGTTGCGATTTGCATCTTCTTCTGCTCAACCATCTGCCTTCTCTGTTCTGTTGTTAGCTGCAACTCGCCTTCATGTATAATCTTTTCTGCAATCTTCAAAACATCTGTTGTACCGAATATCTTCTGCAAATCCTGCTCCGGCACCCTTTCTGTATTTCTTACATCATGGTAAATGCCAGGAAAGGCTATTATCTCGTTTATGGCGATCTTCGCACCTTTTTTAAACTCTAGTGCTTTATGAGGGTCAATGAGTATTTCGAACTTCTGACCTGAACGGTGCAAACGAGCTACCACTGCCTTATCTACACCTATTGCCATACTAACACCCACGGCTTCTTACTTCATTACCTTTTTTATTTCTTCTTCACCGAGTTTTTTGAACTTTCCTGTGGATTTGTATATTATGGCCATGTCTATTGCGCTTTCCTTCCTTTCCTTTTCAGTTTTAGAAATTACGTCCATAGCCAATGCCTTTGCATCCTGCTCGCTCATGTTTTGCTTCCACTTTTGTTTGAATATTTTGTTTGCTATTGCACCGCCGCGGCCTATGGCATAGGCCTGCCATTCGTAAAGCATGCCAGACGGATCAGATTCAATTAAACGCGGCCCAGTTTTGTCAACCCCGCCTATTAGGAACGAAACACCGAAGGGCCTTAGACCGGCATACAGCGTTGATATCTGCATTCGATCCCCTATTGACCTTCCAATGCCCCATATGTCCATCGGTTCTTCATATGTTATCTTATGCACTTGCGCTTTTACCCTTGCTTGGTTCACTAGCACTCTTGCATCTGCTAACAACCCGGCTGCAACCGCGCCTGCATGATCATCAATCTGGAATATTTTTTCCAGTGACGCTGTAACAACAAGGCTTGCAGTTGATTTTATGGTTGCAAGCAGCACCCCGTCTTTGAACACAATCCCGAGGCTTGTCGTGCCGCGCTTGACAGCCTCTTTTGCGTATTCTATCCAGGCAGAGCAGCACTAACTACTCTGCTACCTGGAACAAACGGCCGTCTGGGCTGAACACTGCAATTGTGCGATCATACCCCATTTGAACAATTGTCAGCGATTAACTTGGCAATTTATATTCGGGGGGCATAATTTCAGACACAACAAATCACCAATAATTTTTTTATACCCATTCTTTAATCACCCCATAAAATTATTTGTTTCTTATATCTTTAATATCTTGATTTATATAGTTTTCAATTTCCATAAAACTTTTTCTATTGGACCTTTTTTATTTAACAGTATTTTTTCTACCAAGCCTTCTTTTACTAATTTATGTATATTTTTCCAAATTACCTTTCGATCCTTATTGATAATAATCGATAGGTCTCTAGTTCTTAATTTATCATTTGTTTTCAGTGCGTCTAATATTCTCATTTTTGTTTCGTTTTTTCCACAAGTTTTATAACTGCTAATTGCTCCAACCAATCTCTTTTGTTTTTCTCTATCTGTGAAACCTATATTTTCTAAAAATTTAACCAGATTATATCGTCCATACATGTGGAATCCGAGTTGTATAAAATCTCCGGGCTGTTTTCTTATGAAAATTTTGTTTGGATGGGCTCCCAATGAAAAAAGAATTTCTCTGACTTCTTCCATAAACACCTTGTGAGAGTTTAATAAAGATTTCTTTTTATTCAACCCAAAACTAATTACACGATTTCCTTTGCTATTCACGACAGTTGAATCGTCGTCAAAAAGAGCACGAATAAAAGCCACTTTAGTTTCATTAGAACTTTTAATCCAATTTAGTATTGTTATCTCTTGCTTGGTTTTTTCACCTTTTGGGAATCCGCATAAAACAAGAAATTTTGCAATTGTCTTGGGCGGATATAGCTCATAGAATTGGCATGCTTTATTAAAATTTTCTCTAATTTCAATCCCAAATAACTCTTTAATTGTTGTTTTAAATTCTTGAATTAAATCTTTACTTTTATTAGTATAATAAACGTTTTCTTCCTTTGTTTTGATACAACCATCGCCCAAAATGTGCCCAAAAAGCGAAGCTAATCTTTTATTAATTTTAAAGGGCACTTCGACTCTTACAAGATATCTCCCTTTATATAACTTTATGTAAGCAAAATTGTTTTCTAGGTTTACAATTTTGAAATTTTTCCTCAAATCTTCTAAACCAATTAATTCTTCTTCCACCACATTTTAATTTTAGACAATTAACTATACACACCTTTCGGAAGTAGAACCCTGGTGAAATGCGAAAAGAACGCAAATAAAACCTTCTTTTAACTTTATAAGGCAGAATAAGTTTTATTTAACGCAGAAAATCTATTTCAATCCTTTTATCGTTCCTGAGATGCTGAGTATTTTAAAAACCACTCTCGTATCACCAAGCCTGTTTATCAGGCCTAGCCCAGCGATAACAGCTGCAACAGCCTTGTTATTGCATCTTATAACACCGATCTGGTTCTGTTCGTCATATAAATTCTTTATCAGCCACATCGATAACTTGCTAACGCCATACTCGCCGTAAAAATCCAACAGAACATTCCATACGGCTGCTTCCAAATCAGGATATGCTATCCTTTCATCAGACAAGACTCGGAATGCTATATACCTATCCTTCTCCCGTAGACTTGGTAACAATATTTTTAATTTATTTTTATCTTTCATATTTCACTCTCTTGAAGTAATCCTTAACCATTTTGGAATTGTCGAACGCTAATTTCAACTTTGAAATTTCATTTTTTTTAAAAATTTTTGCTATACTTGCATCATCCATTCCCTTCAACAAGCCACCAATTTTATGAGCTCTAAAGCAGATACTGACTACATCTCCTCTGGGGTCTCTATCAGGTTTGGAATATACACCAACTATATTGTCCAATTCTATATCAAGGCCGGTTTCTTCTTTTACCTCTCTAATTGCAGCATTCTCTACTAATTCATTTGGCTCTACAAATCCTGCTGGCAAAGCAAAATAGCCTTTGAATGGACCATGTTTTCTTTTAATCAAAACTATTCCATTTCCAGCTTCCACTATTACATCGGCTACTAGATAAGATATTCTATGTTTCATTTTCATTTTAGCAACCCTATATTAATTAATTTTGGAATTACATGTTTTTCGCAAACACTTCCGCATTTTATGTTTTTATTTTTGTAATTTTTATCTATCCACATGTATTCAACAATCTCGGAGTTCGGCTTCGGCATGCCTTCAATATCAACAAAATAAACAGACATTTTCACTTTTCCTTTTTCAAAAATTGCTGGTTCTACAAACGTTCCAAAAAGTTTAAAATTTTTTGGTTCAACATCCAACTCTTCCTTTAATTCTCTCGTCAGGCATTGCTCGTGAGTTTCGCCTCTCTCTATTCCACCCCCAGGCATTATGTAGATACTGGTACCTCCTTTTCTTACAACTAACAGTTTGCCACCGTTCAAAATTATGGCACCGATTTTTGTTCTCATTCAATCACTTTATTTTTTTTGTATAAATTGTTTCAGACTCTTTGAATCCTAAATGTGGGTAGATTTTTTTACCCAAATTATTCTTAGCGTTTGTAGACAGTTCCAAATATGTCATACCTTTTTTCCTACACCATTTTTCAAATTTCTTGATGAGTTTTTTTCCAATTCCTTTTCTTCTATGTTTTTCCAAAATGAACAAGTCGGAACAATAACCGAAACTTTTTATTTTATTATGATAATCCCTACTGCCAATCCAGCCATAAATATAACCGATTATTTTTCTATCTTCGGTAGCAACAAAAATTTTTGTATTTTTCCCAGGGAAATTTTTCCTTATCCATTTCTCACTGTTTTTTAAACTTACGATTGGGTATGGATACCATCCTTTTTCCATCTTGTCTAATTCCGAGTTCAATTTAACAACATCTTTCAAGTCTTTCATAGTAGCCTCTCTTATTATCATTTAACCACTTTCACACCTGGCAAAATCCAGTTATCGCCCTTCCTTTCTGCAGCTTGTTTCAAAATTTTCTCCGGGGTTTTTGACAATGAATCCTTCGCTTCTTTAATATCCAAGCCAAGCTGGCTGGCCATTGAAATCATTATTTGCGGGTCGCGCATTTCGAAATGGCTCACTGCGCCTGAGCATAAAATAATCGGTGTTTTGAATTTTTTTGCCAGTTTTATGTTGGTTTGAATTTTTGCCAAAAGCTTGCTCCTTGAGTTCTTGCTTTCCAATAAAATATTTCTGAAATTTAATTCAATTGCAACATTATTTTTCTTCGCCAGTTTCATCATAACGTGATTCAGCCCAGAATCCTGCCTTCCAAATTCGGGATGTGTCAAAATATCGACCTCTGCTGTCTCTACTGCCTCACGATTCATCCGCAAATCGCCGCCTCTTACCAGCAAAACATCAAACCTTCTTCTCTTTTCTCTCAATACCGCCAATTCCTTGGGCGAGCGGGCTTCAAAACCGAGAAAAATTTCTATTCTTACCTTTTGCTTGACTTTGTCTATTTCTCTGTATATTTTTTTAACCTGCTCCTCGTTCTTGTAATATTCAGAAAAGCATATTCCTGTGTAACCAAGCTCTTTGGCCATGCTTGCTAACTGTTCAATACTGCTCTCGCCTTCTGAAAAAACTGAATGGGCATGCAAATCAAAGAACTGCATAATTTTATTTTGTTTCAAGAGTTATTTACTTTAATCCCCTTGCTTTCTTGCCGGAAGAAGTTAAACCGCGCTGCACACGTCTCCTGTTTGCTGGTTCGGAAAGCCACATCATATTGGGATCATTTTTTATATTGGGATGGTTCGGATCTGCAAGGACAATTTCATAAAACTCATACTGCCCGTCCTCGCCTACAAGATATGATCCGACAACTTCGAGATTGACAAATCTTCTCTGCGCTTTCTCTTCTGCAATCCACTTCAGTGATTTGCCATAGGTGAAATGGATCAAGCCTGCTTTAGAAGGCTTCCTGCCCCTCCTGTCAGCCTCCCTGCGCCTTCCACCTTTACCTATTTTCACCCTTGCAATTGCATAACCCTGCTTCGCCTTGTAGCCTAAAGACCTTGCTTTATCGAGCCTTGTTGGTTTATCTATCCGTTCAACAGTATGCTGTCTCCTCCAAACTATCAGTCTGCTTTTCATACCTTCCTTTAGATTGATCTTGGGCTTCTTCCACAATTTTCGAATGCGTTTATAAACCGACATGCTACCAACCGTTTATACTCTTTTGTAGTTAAGTTTTATATATATTGTTAATTATAATGTTTTAAAGGTGAAAAATAAATGCACCCGATAATAAAAATCTTGCTGGGAGCAATATTGCTCTTCGGTGGTGTTTGGTGGATCCTTCAAGGCTCAGATCAAGTTATTAACAGACATGGAATTGAGGATTTGAAAACTGTATTGAATGGAGTAATCCCACCATTTGTTATTCTGCTTGGCCTGTTCATAGTTTGGCTTGAACTGGATGAGCTAAAAATAGAGAAAGAGCTTAAACAAGAAGAGAGAAGATCGAAGAGAAGGTAACTGCTCGGCAAGCTTTTAACCTAATCCTGACTTTTATTTAAATATGGGAGTGCAGTTTTCTTGTAGTTTTACAACTGTAGAGAGTTCTAAATCTTTATATACTAAATAAATCATATGATTATTATTAATCAAGTGATTAAGAATGCCAAAAATCGGACCTGACCAAGAAAAGATAAATAAAATATTAAAGGTGTTGTCAGAATCTGGGAAGGGGGGTTTGTGGATAAGGGAGTTATCAAGACAAACAGAAATCCCATTCACCACAGTTTATTTGTATCTTCACAAATATTTGGGAAATAAAGTTGACATCAAAGACATGGAATTTGGTGTTGTCAAAAGTGGTAAATTTAAAGTGGTGAGGTTGAAAAAGTTAAGTTAATCGTGTGATATGAATGAAAAAATCAATCGAATTTAAACTCAAATTCAGAAAATATGAATTTTATCCAGATAAAATTTTATTTAAAACTAAAGTGTCTTGTGGACGTATAAGAGTTCATCCAACTTTAGAAAATTTTGCTTATTTAGACAAAGCTTATGTAAAGATTTATGGTGGAATAAAATCTGTTAATCTACATGAATATTATGATAGGAAAACTAGGCAATTAAATGGGTATGTTAGTGTTAGATTGAATAGAAAATTTGTGGAGGTTTATGTAAAAACAAAACCAGAGTTTGCTATTGCTCTTAAAAATGCCTTAAAAAGTAAACAAAAACTATCAGTCTTGTTCCAAAATGGAACAAGACTCTATGTAAATAAGCCTGGAAAATTGCTGATGAAGCTATTAGTAGCAACTGTTAGTAAAATAAAATCTCATTCAGAAATTCACAATTTTCTAAAAGGTAAAAACAAATCAATATTTTTTGAAACTCTTATAGATTTTGTTAAAAGAGCTAATCTGAATGAAAATTTTTTGGCACCATTTGTAGAGAATTATTATGTAGCAGTTGCAAAGAAAGAATTAACATTTCCAAATAATCCCATTAATCTATCGAAGAATATATATCGCACAATTGGTCTTATTAATGGAGACGGGCACCTCTCTTCAAGTGGAGTTTTTTTCTATAACAAGAATAAACAATTACACGGCGATTTTAAACTAGGAATTAATATAATTAATAGTGGGGCCGAATTAAAAGAAAACGAAGATTATAATGGATTGACTAGAACATATGTGTACTCTGTCAAACTTGTTAAAAAATTAAAAGGATTAGGCGTTATATTTGGAAATAAATTAATTTCGAATGAACCTATAGAAATTCCAAATAATTTTTATGCATTATCAGAATATTTGGGTGGGATATTTGACACCGAAGGCAGTATAATTGGAGATCATAATTTAGTAATAAGTAATTGTGCTTCTATTCATCAACAGAATTTTGGAAATAGTATTTCCGATGAAGAATATAGATTTTTATTAAATATCGCAGAATCTAAAGGTACGCCTCATTATTTTCCTACCGGATACAAATATTACAGAATAGGATTAAAAACTATTAAATCGGCTACGAATTTGATTAAAGAAAAGATCTTAACAAAAGCAAAAAGTTCGCCTTCTACTTTGTTAAATTCTACTTTTGATATTTTAAAGAGTTTAGGAATAAATGCGAAGAAAGAATTGAAATATTTTCTCGTTTATCCTAACTCAAAGAAAGTAAATGCAGTTTGGTGGATTGAAATATCTCATATAGAAGATGTAATAAAATTTGCTTCTATAATACGAATTCACCATAAAGAGAAACGAGAAAAGATAAGATATCTCATAAAAGATTATGTGACAAAAACTGATTTGGATATGGTTATAGGATATGTAAAAGAATCGCTGGTTGGGTGGGAAAATGGGTGTTAACTTAGGCGGCATTATCCCAAAAAAGGAAATTGAACTTGTAGAATTATCTGGTAAAAAAATAGCAATAGATGCATTTAATATCTGTCATCAATTCTTAAGCATAATTAGGGACCGCTTCACAGGCGAACTGCTGAAAGATAGCAAAGGTAGGGTAACCTCCCACCTTTCCGGGATATTGTATAGGACCTCAAACCTCATAGAAGCTGGAATAAAGCCAGTGTTTGTTTTTGACGGAGAGCCGCCAAAGTTCAAGAAAAAAACTATAGAGGCAAGACAGGCTGCAAGAGATGAGGCGAAAAAAATGTGGCAGCAGGCAGTTGAAAGAGGTGAGGAGGCGATTAAATACGCTCAGGCAGCATCGCATTTCACAGAAGAGATGGTTGCTGATTCAAAAAAATTACTGGAAATAATGGGGGTGCCATGGGTTCAAGCGAAATCCGAAGGAGAGATGCAATGTGCATACATGTGCAAAAAAGGTGATGTATGGACCTCAGCGTCGCAGGATTACGATTCGATTTTAGTAGGCTCGCCAAGGTTGGTAAGAAACCTTTCTATAAGTGGAAGGAGGAAGGTGCCTAAGAAGGATGAATATGTGGAAATAAAGCCGGAGATTATAGAGTTTGACAAGGTATTGGCAGAACTTGGCGTAACTAAAGAGCAACTAATTATTGTTGGCATACTTACTGGAACTGATTATGCCGAAGGTGTAAAGGGCATTGGGCCGAAGACTGCGTTGAAGATTGTTGCCAAGCATAAAACCCTGCAAAGGGTGCTGGAGAATGTTGAGTGGATTGATGAAATCAGTGCGGAGGAGGTTTATGACTTCTTCCTCAAGCCACCTGTTGTTAACAAGTATGGGTTGGAATGGAAACAGGTTGATACAGACGAAATGATAAAATTTATGGTTGACGAGCATGACTTTTCGCGCGAAAGGGTGGAAAAGGTTATAGAACGTTTGCAGCAAAGCTATGTATCAGGCAGACAAGCAAGTTTAAAGGGATGGTTTGAGAAATAAATCTATCAAAACTTAATTGATTTTTATGGAAATAGAAAAGATAATTGACATAGCAAAGAAAAGAGGATTTATCTTCCAGTCAGCAGAGATTTATGGAGGCATAAGCGGCTTTTTCGATTACGGCCCTCTTGGAACTGCTATGAAAAACAAGATAGAAAATTTTTGGAGGGAATTTTTTGTAAAGTCAGAAGGCAATATCTTTGAAATTTCTTCTAGAACAATTGCTCCTGAGCCAGTTTGGCAAGCTTCAGGTCACCTGAAAGATTTTGTCGATCCTATAACCCAATGCCAGTCTTGCAAAAGCATGTTTAGGGCAGATAATTTAATTGAAGAATTGATTGGAAAATTTGTTGAGGGCATCAAGCCAGAAGAATTGACAGAAATAATAAGAGAAAATAAGATTAAATGTCCTAAGTGCAAAGGAATTTTGTCTGATATAAGAATTTTTAACTTGATGTTCAAAACAAATGTCGGGCCTGTTGAGGGGACTAATGTCTATTTAAGGCCAGAGACCGCACAAGGAATTTTCACCAACTTTAAAAATATTTTAAATTCAACTCGAGCCAAACTTCCTTTCGGAGTTGCACAGATTGGCATCAGTTACAGGAATGAGATTTCACCTAGGCAGTGGCTGATAAGATTGAGGGAATTTAACCAAATGGAAATAGAATTTTTCATCAATCCAAAAAAACCTGAATACTCTAATTTTTCTAAAATTGCTAAGAAAAAACTGAAAGTTGTGACGAGAGAAGAACAAAAGAAAAGTGGAAAAGCTGTAGAGATAACTGCTGAAGAATTGATAAAAAAGCAAATCATTCCAAACCAGTGGATGATTTATTTCATGTTAAAAGAATTAGAATGGTATCAGCAGCTTGGCATACCTTTAGATGCTTTAAGGCACAGGCACATGCTGCCAGAAGAAACACCTCATTATTCCAAAGGAAACTTTGACATGGAGATAAAGTATGATTTTGGTTGGAAAGAAGTTGTTGGCAATGCCTACAGAACAGATTTTGATTTGAGTACTCACATGAAACACTCAGGAAAAGATTTAACAACAGTTGAGGATGGTGAGAAAATAATTTGTCATGTTATAGAACCTAGTTTTGGTTTGGACAGAACTTTTTATGCCATTCTGTTGCATTGCTTTGTGGAAGATAAAAAAAGAGGTTGGGATTGGTTCAAGTTTCCTGCAAAAATTTCTCCTTTTGTTGCGGCAGTATATCCTTTAGTCAGTAAAGATGGTCTTCCTGAAAAGGCAAAAGAAGTTTTCAACTCTTTGAAGGGATGTTTTGATGTTTTATATGATGAATCAGGGAGTATAGGAAAAAGATATGCAAGAGCTGACGAAGTCGGTATTCTAGGAACTTTAACAGTGGATTACCAAACTTTAAAAGACAATACAATAACTTTGAGAAACAGAGATGACATGAAGCAAATTAGGGTAGAGATAAAAGATTTAAAAAATATATTATGGCGATTTTTAGAAGGTGAAAAATTAGAAAAACTTGGCAAAATAGTTAAATAATTTCTACTACTCTTCTATCCACTTCATAGATGTTTTCGCCAATTAATGAAGGATTGATATCCATCAATTGCTAAAACTTCGAAAAAATTATCCAGAATATTTCATTTCGGTGGAAATCATCTAGAAGAACATGTAGTGGCTATTAATGCTTATTTACCATTTAAGGAAGGTTCTTTTGATAAAGTAGTAAGCGTGCATGGTTTGGAAAATGAAAAAAAATATGCATGTTTTAAAAATTGGGAGAAATGATAACTTATTATGCCTTTATAGGTAGAAAAGATATTAAAAAGTGAAATGGAAATCAACTTTTGAAAAAGCTGGTAAAATTATTAAATAATTATCCTGCTTTTCCCCTGTAGATTGTTACGGATTTGGGTGTGATTATAAGAAAGTCTTCATCCACACCTACTATGTCGCCGTTCATTGCCGTGCATGTCTTTCGCAGCTTATCAACAGCCCTCTTAAGCTCGTTTATATCCTTTCCGCGCAGTTCTTTTATTTTTAGAAAAACGACATTTCCTTCCCGCATGAGCTGCTGAACACGGTCTGTATCTGTGTAATCACGTAAATTCTCTATTTTTACATTAACCTTCCCTTCTTCAATCTCAGGACTGACTTCAACAGTGTCCTCGCCTTCCTCTGCCTTTTCTTGCTTTAACATGCCAAAAAACTTGTCTTTTATGCCCATTTCACCACCTTTTCTATCATTCACTTGGGTTACAAAATATAAATAATTTAACTTCTCCTCAATTCCTCAAGCATGCTGACTATGTTCCATATCCTTGTTCTCGTGTACATAGGCATGTTAGGATCGTTTATAATCTCGTCGAGTGTATGTATAGCAGTGCTTATCCTTACCTCGATATTATCCTCGCTGCTGTTCAAAACAGCCAACGAGCTCTCTGCAGCAGCACGTATGTTCTTCGGCACAGTCCTGTCGTTGATAATCTGCTCCAAATGCATTACAATTGGTTTTACTGATTCTGCAAAGTTTGCCATACCAACCACTCTTTCTTTTACTCGTCATTTCTCTTCCTCAATACCCTTAAGCTTCTCACCCAGTTCTTTCAGCTTTCCGTTCAACCTTTCTTCTGTCTTTTCCAAACTTTTTATCCGTATGTCAACCTCTTCCTTGGTATCTGTAAGCTCTTTCTTCAATTCAGCCACAGGCTTGCTGACCATTATATTTCCTGTGATCTTGTACGCTGTTGCCTGTTTTGTTTTATCCAGTTCTTCCACCGCCCTATCAATCTCCATCAGCTGCAGCTTCATGCTTTCCTTCTGTATCATCACGCTCTGCATTTGCTGCTGATAGGTTTGGAACTGCATCAAAAGGTTTTTTGCCTCTTCAGATAGCTCTGGCATACAAATCACTATAGCATTGTTATTATTTTAAATGAATTTCATTCATATTAATCTTGTGAACTACTCCCATCTTTCGAAGGGAGCTTCCTGATTCATAGACTGAACTTGCCCTGTTGGTAGAGGTTCTGTCTCCAAAGGATAGGCTCGTTCCAAGCCCGATTGCAGTATGTTCCTTGCGGAATTCAGGTCTCTGTCTATGACAAGACCGCAACTGCATTTGTGGATTCTGTTCCACAGTTTCTTCGGAACAATATTACCACACTGACTGCATTTCTGCGTAGTTCCTCTCGGTTCTACTTTTACAACTTGACAACCAGCTCTAACAGCCTTGTATGCCAAGAATTGTAGAAATCGAGACCAAGAGGCATCAAGCATATTTCTTGGATTGTGTGATTTTTCAACCAATCCTTTTATATCAAGTTTTTCTATAGCTATGAACCCATAACCATCAACATATTTCCTTGACAACTTATGAAGGAAATCATCCCTTTGGTTGCATACTTTTTCATATAGTTTGGCAATTTTTATCTTTTGTTTTTGTCTATTCACAGAACCTTTCTTCTTTCTTGACAATATTCTTTGCTCTTGTCTCAGCTTTTCAAGGGATTCATTCAGAAATCTTGGATGGTTTATGTGATTATTTTCGCTATCATAGACGAAATTTATAGTTCCCAAATCTATACCGATTTTCTTGTTGTTATGATTTTTCATAACATTCTCTGCTTCGCAACAGATGAATGCAAACCATTTTTCAGAAGGATAACGCTTCACAGTTATTTGTTTTATCTTTCCCCCTGTTTCTCTATGAATTCTGATTCTTATGTCTCCAATTTTTGATAAATGCAAAGTTTGGCATCTCTTTCCAGTTTCTATGATTTTGAATCCATTTTGGTTATAAGTCATAGTTTTGAACCAATCTTTACCTTTGAACCTTAGCCTGCCCACTTTCTTACCATTCTTCTTTAGATGAGCTAATGCTCTAAGATTTGAGAATAATTTATACGATTCGTATTGTAAGACTTTTGAATAGACTTCCTTAAGTTCTGGAAACTCTTCCTTTAGTTTTGGAATAGAGTTTTGAAGTTCCAATCTGTTCGGTTTGTCTTGCTTGTTCAAGCCTTCCAGCATCTTGTTATAGACAAACCTGCATCTGTCAAGGACTTCCAACAGTTTCTGTTCTTGATGTCCTGAAGGATACAACCTGAACTTATAGCTTATTTGACAATTTCCATTATGAAGTTGTGCCAAGATTTATCACCCTTTTTCTTTACTAATTTTTCATATTCTTCATCTTCAAATGTGACATTTATAGTTTTCATATTACTTACTTAGTAAGTTATTACATAAATATTTATCTACTCGGCTCTCATCCCTCAGCTTTCGCAAAGGGACTTCTCGCCGACGAAGTTAAAAGTAGTAAGAAAAAAATAAAATAGGTTTATCTTGCCTGCACTCTTCTTAATGCTGCCGGCCTCATCTTGGCAAAAATCCTATAACCGCAATAGGGGCAGCGAATCTTATCCTCAATCTTTGCCACCACTTTTTTGCAACTCATGCACTTGTACATATCATCAACTTTGTGTCTTTTTAAATAAATTACTTTTTCTCTTTGCTCTCTAACTGTGGTGTGTAAGCAAGCCCGCCAAACTTATTTCCGCATTTCTTGCACTTCCATATTCCAGATGAAACGCGGGTAACGAAAGGCATGTTGCATTTCGGGCAGACATATCTTTGCCTACGCATTTTTTCTATCTCTGCCACCTTGGCCCTTATCTTACCCCCATACCTGGGGCCGAACCTTCCTGCAGATCCTACAAGCTTTCTCCTTCCCATACCATCACTTTATAATTTTAAACTCCTTTTTTGTTGTTATGACATCCAGTATGGTTTTAAGCTGCTCGTCCGAGACCTCGCCTTTCAGCCTGCCTGACTGATACAATTGGATAAGATACAGCTCTAACTGCGCTGCTAAATCTGGTTTTACAAGCCTTATCCTTCCCAGCCTCTCTATGGCCTCTTTCGATAACAGCTTCTTCATCAAAAAATTTTTCATCTCTTCAATCTGCTTCATCTGCTCTGGCGTAACTTGCTCTTCCAAAACATCACCTTGCTTCAAAGGCAGCATTGTCCAAAAACTTTTGGCCTTTCGGCGTTATCTTCCTGCCCTTCGGCGTTTTTGCAACAAAACCGGCCGCATCCAGCTGCAGCAATATTTTCCTTACTATATTGCCTGAGCCACGCTTGAAATGCGCAGGCTTGTATCCCCTTCTTTTTCTTCCGCCATAATAAGTTCTTAATCGTGAAGTGCCAACAGGTCCATCCAAATATATCCTCCTCAAAACAGATGCCGCTCGTATGTACCAAAAATCTTGCTGCTCTGGCGGTCTGTAGGCATGAGCGCCTGATTTGGCAAACTTCATCCATTCAGGAGGCTTTATGCCTTCTATCCCTTTTAACCTTTCCTTAGCTGCATCTATCAATTTCGCAGCTGGCACATCTTTGGCCGTGGTCATAATTATTACCTTAATTTTGTGGTTTAAAATATATTGGGCTATATCTTAATAAATCTTAACGCAGGATGATGAAAATTGTTATACATATCACAAGAACGAAACCGCCGATTATCAGCAAAATGATCATAACCGGGAACGTTAAGGATGTCATATGCTGGCAGGTTGCTGGCGGGTTGTTACCTTTGCATTCCTTTGCCAGTTTATCTATACTGTCAAAAACGAAGAAAAGCATGAAGGCTGCTATGAATATGACTAGAAAGGCTATTGTGAAATGTGATTGCCCTTTGTTTGATAAAAGTTTCAATGCCATCACTTGTACGTATACCTATATTTTTTTTGGCATTTCAGGCACTTAATAACAATCTCTCCCTTGTCTACCCTCACTTGTGACGTAATCCCAGGCAGCAATATAGTGAAGCAGTTTTTGCAAAAATCTCGTTTTGCCTTTCCCAGCCTTACGTTGTAACGCAAACCAATTTTTCTTGCTAACTCCACATATCTTTTCGCCCTTTCAGGATTTTTTATAATATTCTTTTTTGCCAGATTGAAAAGAATAGCAATTCTTTCCTTTGCTATATTCTGCTGCCATTCCGGCCTTTTAGTTCTCGCTCTCATATAAAAAATAGTTGTGCTTTCTAGTAATTACGTTTTTAGAATGGGGTCGCTGGGATTTGAACCCAGGTCACCAACTCCCAAGGCTGGAATACTAGACCAAGCTATACTACGACCCCAGACCATCTATTCAGAATAAAAGACTGTAATTTATCTTTCTTATAGTTTATTGTCAAGTAAGGTATAACATATTTATCAAAAAAAGAATAGTTTTTAGAAGATACATAAAATTCCAATTCATACCATTTTCCATGTATCAACTTTCCTTTTAGGTTGTTTATTTCATCCCGTTCTATTATCCTTGAGGAGCAATTAAAAAAGTTTTTTATTATCTCAGAAAGAGTTGTTTGTTTTTCACCGCTCGATATTTTTACGACGCATTGAGGATATTTTGTCTTTTGACCAATGATTCTGATATTTCCATCGCCATCAATAATGCCAGCTAGATAAGCCCCAAACAATTGAAGCGTTCTACACCAAAAAGGTGGGACTGGTTCTCCTCCAAATTCAAAATCTAAATTTCTTAAAGTGGAAGAAAGCTTTGTCACACTTTTTCTGAACTTGAATATATTTCTATCTTTTCTTTTTCTTATTTCAACATTCAAATTAAAAATTTTAGAAGTTATCTCTCTAAATTTTTCTAACATGGGGGAGGGACTTTGGAGAAACTTCTACCTCTAGGTATAAATATTTTTTACCTTTGCCCTGATTGTACAAGCTACCATCGGATTGCATTACACTGACCCAATACGCCAATTCTTCTGACGGGAGTATTTCAATATCCTCATTCATTTATGCCACCCATAAAATATAATTTTTTTATAAATTAAGTAAATGGGGAGACCGGGAAACTCAGAGTTTTTTACTCTTTTGAACCCGGGTTTTACTGCGAAAGTGCCAGCACCCCAAGCTTCATCACAATTTTGGATGCCTAGACCAAGCTAGCAGATCTCCCCATTCAATATATTTGATATAACATCACGAGATTAATTTATACTATCATCATATTGTTATTTTAATTGGTAAATCAGTTTGGATAAAGTGATTTTATGGATTTTGTAATTCTTTTCATAATCTTTGCAGCAGGATTTGGTTTCCAGGCAGTTCTACCAGGAAGCCTGAGAATGGTTTTGATTTATCCGCTCGCCTTTGTTTTAGGTTTGCTAACTTACGGTATGAACAACTTTTTGTTTTTAGCATTTTCTTTAGGCATGACAACTAGGGCTTTAGTCGGGGGTTATTGGACGTGTGTTGCGCTTGAATTGACTTGCTTGATAGCAGGATTGTTGACTAGTTTTTTATTTCTATAAGAACGCACAAAATTAATTTATAAAAGCAGTATAGTGTTATTTTAACCGCAGCACAATTAATTTATATAAAGAGGGTGAATTTGTATAAAGAGGGTGAATTTAATTTATGAAAAAATATGTTTTAATGTTTTTAATCGGATTTTTATTGGTATTAGGAACCTCAACATTAGCCCAAAATTCGAGTGATGTAAAACCCGGATTGCTTCCAGACCATCCGCTGGTGGTATTTCAAGATTTTTTCGAAAGGTTACAGGTATTTTTTGCTTTTACCCCAGAAACAAGGGCTAGAGTGCATATTCAACTAGCAGAGAAAAGACTAGCAGAACTGAATTTGGCAATGGAGCAAAATAAGACAAATCTAGTTCCTCACCTTTCTGAAAAATTTGAAAAAGAATTGAATGAAACTGAGGATGAGGTAAATTCAGCAGAATCAGAAGGCAAGAATGTAACAGAACTTGCTGAACACGTTGCTGCAGAAACATACAAACATATACTCGTACTCCAAAGGGTTTTAAACAAAGTTCCTGACAAAGCGAAAGAGAGCATAGAGCATGCTATTGAAAAATCCTCTCATGGCCATGAAAATGCAGTTGAAAAAATACTGGAGCATGGGAATATAACTGGAACTGTAAATATTACTTTTACTATTGAAAACCAAACCTTCACTCAAACTTTCAATGTCACAATTGAAAAAAATAAGACACATGTGGAGAAAGAAGGTGAGCACAATGAAACATGTGAAGAAGAGAAGTGTAACGAGTCAAAGGTTGTAATAATTCAAAAACCTGAAAATAAGCATGAGTGGGGAGAAGAAACTACGACAAGTATTGTAAATACGACGGCAAATACCTCAACGACAACTACAACTCGTGGAAGAAGTGGGGAAGACTGATAAAGCAGGTATATCTGCATAAAAAAATTCATGTTCATTTTTATTTCTATAAGAAGCGACAAAATTAATTTATCACCTGATGCGAACGAAAAAACCCACATCCTTTAGGGGTGGGATGAGAGTGAGCAAATGTATTTAAATGACAAGAACTGTCTTAATAATATGTTGGTAGCTAAGACGATAAAATGTAAAATTTTCAATCCGACTGAATTAAAATATTCCTTGCTAAATCAGGAATATGAAAATATGCAAAAGTTTCTTGTTGGAGAGAGAAATATTGAATTGTATTCTGCTAACAAACAACAGGCAGTCAGATTCTATCATAAAATAATCGGCAAAGCCGAAAGGGAATATCCAATTTCGCTTAGAAAAGATTTGATACGAATCAAAGAAACTGACCACAAGTTAGCTAAATATTGGATTAGGATTCCCGTTAAAGCCCGCAGAGGTGGGTTGTGGCTTCCAATGAAACCTCATCAACCAGTAGATTTTAGTTGCAAGTTTTGCGAGTCCAAAATATTAAAAAAAGGAAATGATTTTTTTGTCTACTTGACGATTGAAAAAGAAGTTAAAATCCGAGAAAAATATTCTTCTGTTCTTGCAGTCGATGTTGGCGAAAGAGTGATGGCAACCGTGTTGCTTGATGGCAAACCAATATTCTACGGCAGGGAAATAAGAGGAATACGTAGGCATTACGCTTGGTTGAGAAAGAGATTGGGCGAAAGAAAACTCCTAAATAAAATAAAACAAATCAAACACAAGGAACAGCTGATAGTCAACCAAAAACTCCATGAAATCGCTAAGAATATAGTAGTCTTAGCTACCAAAACTGATTCTGCTATTGTTCTTGGCGACTTGAAAGGGATAAGGAAATCAGCAAGAGGCAGAAGGATGAACAGGATTGTATCGAATATGCCTTTCTACAAATTGACGAATATGATTGAATATAAGGCAAACTGGCAGGGCATAAAAGTGACCAAAATAAATGAGAGAAAAACTTCGCATATTTGTCCAAAATGTGGCTCAGAAGGAAAGAGACCATATCAAGGATTGTTCTTGTGTAACAACTGCAACTACCAAGCGAATGCGGATTTTGTCGGTCCTCAAAACATCAAGAAGAGGTTTGAAGAATATATTTCTTCAGATGGAGCTGGCGTGACCCAGCTCGAAACTCCGAAGGGTGAAGTCAGATGAAGACGGATAGTCTATCGGAGAAGCCCACGAGCTTTAGCCGTGGGAGAGGTCACATGGCTTTCGAGACTGTGGTCGGCAGGTTCAAGGAAGATTTGCAGAAGTATGGCAAGGACTGCGCTGGCTATATAGGCAAGCATATTGTCGGAACTGGCGAAGACGCCCACCTGACAACAAAGGTTCTGGTTGATCTGTTGAGGCCGCATGTTATTTTAATATCAGGAAAGCGCGGCTCTGGCAAATCCTATTCTGCTGCTGTGATACTGGAAGAATTTTGCCTGCTGCCTGAGGAATACAAAAGCAACCTTGCCTTTGTCGTTGTTGACCCGATGGGTATTTACTGGAGCATGAAATATCCTAATGACGCGCAGGCAGAGCTTTTGAGAAAGTGGGAATTGGAGCCAAAGGCTTTCAAGGATGTAAAAGTTTTTGTTCCAGAAAAGCAGAAGGAGGAATACATACAGGCAGAAATACCTATTGACGGAATGATAAAGATTGCGCTCAAAGAATTTACTGCTGAAGATTTGATCCTTTCCTTTGGTTTGAGGAGGACGGAAGAGATAGCAGTGGCGTTGGAAAAATGTTTTAACATTCTCACAGAGAGGCAAAAAGATTTTGGTTTTGAGGAATTGATTGATATCGTAAAGGATGAGAGGGAGACGAGAAAGGAGGCGAAGGATGCGTTGGTTAGCCTTCTAACAGTAGCGAACCAGTGGGGGCTGATAGGAAGGGAGGGGATAAAAATAGAAGAGCTGGTCAAGCCGGGTGTTGTGACAATTATTGACCTGTCAAGGATGAGGAGCAGTGAGTTGCGAAACCTTCTAACCGCACTGGTTGCGAGAAAAATTTATTTCAACAGAGTCCTGGCAAGGAAGGAGGAGGAAAAGGTAAAAATAGAAGGTGGGGAGGCAAAAACAAAGTTTCCTATTACTTGGATTGTACTGGAGGAGGCCCATAATTTTATTCCATCTGATAGAGACGTGGCCTCAAGCGAGCCAATAAAAAGAATAGCAAAGGAAGGCAGGGAGCCTGGTATCGGTCTTGTGGCCATAACTCAGATGCCTAACAAAGTTCATCAGGACATTTTGAGCCAGACCGATCTGGTTATTTCATTCAGGTTGACAAGTAAGGATGATTTGAATGCTCTCCATGCTGTTTATCAAGTTTACATGCAAGAAGAACTGGAAAAACTGATTAACAGGCTTCCAAGGTGGCCGGGAAGCGCTATTTTATTGGACGACATTTTAGAGAAGATTTTTACGGTGAGCATTCGGCCTAGAACTAGTCATCATGCAGGCGGTACAGCCTTAATATTGTGATAGCTATATGTAATTTTATTCTTACCTCCTCTATAAAACTTGACAGCTTCGCCACCTCTTATTAATTCTCGTAAATACGCACCTGTCCAAGTTTGAGAAATGCCCAATTTCTTTGCTATTTCTAAACTTGTTAAACTATTACTTTTTAACAGTTTGATTAGTTTGCCTTTCGTTTCACCTTCTTTTGTAATCTTTCTAGGCTTGAGATGCCTATTAATTTGAAAGTTTAAAGTATCCTGTTTTTCAGAATGTCTGGATCCAATAAATTTTCCGTAAAAAATAAAATTATCTCCATAAAACTTTAGATTATAGGTGTTTCTAATACCAAATTTTATATCGGTTATAAATTTTTCTTTAAAACCAGCCTTAAGCATCAATATCTTTAAATCTTCAAGCTGTTGTTTGTTCGAAGAGCTTACGACAATTCCATTATCCTGAATAGTACCTTCGTCATCACAGAAAGCTCTAATAACTTGATATTTTAATTTATTACTCATTTTCAAAAATCTCTTTGGTAATCTACCTCTGCTTGCAGATAGCTCGACATTATAGATTTGTTCAAAAATATATTTTATAGCCATTGGAATTAAGATTTTCCAATATTTTCTTCTTATTGTATATCCATGTCTTTTATGGTAAGGCACATTACCAAATGCTCTCAAGTCAGAAACAAATTCTTCTATTAATTTTTTGTTTGTATTAGTATAAGTGGGTACGATATAAAATTTTGTCCCATCGGGCCTATTATAAATTCTGCCACCAAAACCATCGCCTATCAAATGCATGAATACTCTTACCAATCTTTCATCTTCTAGGAGGGGGAGTGTTGGATTTTTTATAATGTTAGAAGTGCTTGATGTTTTAAATGCTATTATATGCTTTTCGATATTTCTAATAGAAAATTTTTTATAATCATTTTCAGTTAAAATTTTACTGAATTTAAAAATCATCCAAAGAGGTAAAAAATAAGTTGTACCTCTACTATTTTTTCCTAATCTCATTTTTGTAATCACACTGTGTGGATAATTCACTAACTTTGATATTTTTTCATCGGAACCAATAATCAATTTCAGTGATTTCCAGAATTCTGTTCTATAGTTCTCACTAAGTAGAATTCTAATTTTATCTTTCGGAAAATCTTCTATATGATATTCTTTCATTTCTACCACTACCCAAAGAAATTTACATTTGCCATATATACCTGCCTTTCGTAAGTAGCTCCCCAGTAAATTCAGAAAACAAGCCAAAATAAGCCAGATCAAACATCGATAAGCTGCAGATAGTCTTCGTTATGAGCAGAAAAAGAATTATTTTTCTTATAAACCAAATTGCACATTACATTGAACTTTTCTAGCTGGCATGCCGGCGGAACTGCATTGATCATTTAGAAGCAGCGAATAAACTTATTTTTTAAGAGCATGAAGTTAATTACATGGAAGAGGAGGTAAAAAGGTGGTTGGAGAAGAAAAAGAGTGAAATGGGAAAAACTTCTTACGAGCAAGTCCCTGTTGCCCAACCAAAGATTGAGCCACGGCCTGAACCGAAGATTGAACCAAAAATTGAACCGGCTTCTCAAACAGAAAAACCTCAGCTTAAATCACAGCAAACTGTTGCAGAGGAAGTGCTATCTGAAATTCCAGAAGAGCCTGAAGAAGAAAATATAAAACATGTGGAAACCCAGACAAAGATAGCCTCTGATATGGAGACCATGAAAATGGGTGAAATGCCAATAAAGACTGGTACAACCCTCACAACAAGGGCCAAGGTGCTGCTTGCCCTCATAGTTGCGCTTGTAATCTTCATAGTGTATTGGGTGTTTGTATTTTCGCCTGCGCTGCTTTCGGGAGAATAATCAATTTAGAGTTTTTGTAACAGTCCCTATTCCTTTTGTCTTGCCTTCACGAAAGACGAACCTGTCGCCAACTTGCACAAATTGCGGTGAATACTTGAAGGTAAACCTTACCCTGCCCGTGTCGCCGGATTTCAAATACTGCTTGTCCAGGCATTCAATCTTAGCCACCTCTGCGGCTGTCTGCAGATGTATAACCGGTTCGTAACCAGTGGCAATTCTCGTAGGGTGGTTCAATACAAGTATTTCTGCCTCGAATGCCTTGGCAGCATTTGGCTGGATGGATTTGTCGCATAGTATCATGCCTCTTTTTACTTCATCAATCTTCGTACCCTTGACCGCAATACCAACCACCAAGCCAGCATTCGCCTCTTTCAACGGATAGTAATGCATTTCTATTGTCGGCGCTCGAACTGTTTTGAAAACACCAGATTCATTCGGACCTAGCAACAGCTCTGAGCCTGCCTTGAGCTTGCCTTGCTTGATAGTACCACTAACAACTATGCCTACACCGGTGACATTGTATATCCTGTCAATAAACATCATAAACGGTTTGTCTAACTCCTTACGTCTCTCTGGCAGCATAAGGAAAAGTTTATTCATCAAGTCATAACCTTCAAGTGAAACAGCAGAAGTTTTTATGACCGGGGCTATTGTATCCAGTTTATCGAGCACGACAACCAAATCCTTTTCTTCTTTTATTGCATAAGGTAAACGACCGACATGTTTGAGCTGCTCTTCTATCTGTCTTTCAGCCTCCTCGATTTTCCTACTACCAACCTTGTCGATCTTCGTCATGCAGATAATTATCGGTAGATTCATTGCCAGCAAAATTCCCAAATCTTCTTTTGTGATGTGCGTCACACCATCGTCCGCAGCTACGGCTAGCAAACCATAGTCTATGCTCTGTCCGACCAAACCACGAATAGTTGTCCGCTGCCAAGCCTCATGACCGACTGTGTCTATGAAACTTATAATCTTATCTGCTTGTCCAACCAACCTTGATCTTTCTTTTTTTTCCAAAGGATTTTTCAGATAGATTGGTTTACCATCCCTGAAACCATATAAAGCATAATGTAAATCTGCAGAAAGTCTACGCTCAATTTCATGCGGCAACACATTAAGATATAACCAAGCCTGGTGTGTTGTATCCTGCTTACCAGTCATAAGAGTGCCAATTAAAGTTGATTTTCCATGATGAACATGCCCCGCAACTCCTATGATAACATGCTGTTTTATTCCCATTTTGTGATCAGTAGTCATTACAATTCTACCTATAATTTTTCCATTTTCATTGAACCTGTCTACCTTAGTAATTATTGCATTATTTTCAATAGCTATAATTTTTAAAACATTCAAGCTTTCTTCAAACTCTAATTCAGCAAGTCCTTTAGCATTCCCTCTGTCATCAGCTCCTAGAATATATATTGCTGTACCATTCCCATTTTCTAATCTAAATTTCATCTGAGAAGCAAGATGTTGCTTTTTATCTTCTCTTAAATGGACAGAAGATAATAATTTCTCTTTAAATTCGATATTTTTATTCTCTTTTTTCGGAATAGAGATTTTGGTTGTCATAGCTGTCTGAGAAAGTTTTATTTGCGATAGACTTAAAGTTAACTGTGATTGTCCAATATTCCTCAAAAACAAATACAATCTATCTTCATTCAACCCTTCTCTTTACCCAATCTAAAAACCTCTTAGACCTAACTAAGAGTAAGTTAGCTTCTTTCTCATTACTTTCTTTTTCAGTGTATCCAAATTCGCTTCTTTTTTCCAAAGCCTCAGCAAGGATTTCTTTTTTTGATTCCTTCCCATAAGATGCTTGTACATGCAATTCAATAGCTTCTCTATGATCTTTGCTTGCTCTTTTTCCCAAACTAAAGATGCAAAATGCGTCATTTGCCAAAATTATTGCCTGCGAGGAATCGAAAATACTTGCATTGTATCTTTGTTTTTGATAATTTTCTAAGGCAGAATTATGAAATTCTTCAGCTTTCTTGATAAATTTTGTTGCCTCTTCCTTTCTGACTTCTCTTACCATATCAAATCCTCCAAAGGCTTACCGTATAAAAGTTTATGCGTGGCTAGAATGTTTAAAACAAATTCTTCTCCTCTTTTTGCTTTTTCTTTTAATTTTTTTAAACTCATTGCCAAAATCGAAATATGGAAGCCAAACTTTGCACTCAGTTTGCCGGAAATTTTATAGAGTTTGTCTTTCTCAATTTTGCCATCATAAATTAAAATAAGATCAATATCACTGCCGGCTTTTAAACCCTTTAAGCTGGAACCAAACAAGGCCAAGCTAATTGGCCCAAGCTTTTTTATATCTTTTACTAATTCTTTTTCAATTTCTGCTAGCAAAACATTTTCCTGTGTCAAAGCTTTTGAAATAGTTTTTGCCATAGTGGTTGATGATAGGCTGTAAATTAAACTTTTTCCAACCGCCCTACTTTCCAAGATTCCTTTTTCTGCAAGTTCCCTTAAACATTCGCTTGTTCTGGATTTAGAAAGTTTTAAAATTCTTGCTACATCTGAAACCTGTAATGCATCATTTCTTTCAGCAAATAGTTTTGCTATTTTTATTTTTACCTTTGTGTCTAGGATGCTTTCGATCATGGATAATTTTTTGAATTTCATTATTTAAATAGTTTTCGATTTTCCGAACATATGTTCGATTTTTCAATCTGAAGAGACGAGTATAATTATTTGAACCATAAGGTATAAATATTTAGACCTAAGTATAATTATTTGGATCAAATGTTTCAATTGTTTGAACTATTCACAAAAAGGACTATCATGAAAATATTAGACTTCTTTCTAGATAACCCCTCTGGAGAATTTTACGAATCTGAAATTAGAAAAAAACTGGGAATAGCCAAAGCAAGTTCCATTAGGGGATTAAAAACATTGGTTGAAAGCCAATTTCTGGCAAAAAGAACGAAAGGTAGGATAACACTATACAAACTCGATACAGAAAATGTGCTGATGAAGGAGCTAAAAAAACTCAAATCGATTTTTTTGCTTGTATCAGAATTCAAAGGTATCATCGGGGTTGAGATATCTCTGTATGGTAGCGGAGCTAGAGGGGAGGATAGAGAGGGAAGTGATTTAGATATACTTGTCATAGGAAAGCGATTAGACGAAGTAATGAAAATTATCGGCAAGGCCGAGAGAAAAATCAAGAGAAGAATTAAGCCTAGTTTTTTCTCTCAATTGGAATGGAGCCAGATGTCAAAAAAAGACCCTGCATTTTACGAAAGAGTGGAAAAGGATAAAATTAGGTTGGTCTAATGGAAATTGAAGAATGGATAAAAAAAGATTATCTGGAGAAAATAATTCCCGATGAAAAACTTGTAAAAAAAGAATTTGACGAAGCCGAATACGATTTGAAAAAAGCGAAACTGGCGTTACAAGAAGTTGATTATAAATGGTGCATAATCAAAGCTTATTACAGCATGTTCCACGCCGCAAAAGGAGTATTGTTTTCTTTGGGTTTAAGAGAAAAAAAGCATTTTGTAGTTGGAATTATGTTAGAAAATCTTGCAAAAAGAGGAAAGCTAGAATTCAAGTTCGTCAATGATTATCGTGGAGCTATGCTTGCAAGAGAGGAGGCTGATTATAGGTATGTTCATTCAAAGGATACGGCGGAATATCTTATTGAGGTTGCTAAAGAATTTCAAATGAAAATGAAAGAACTTTTGAAAAAGATAAAACCAGATGAAATATGACATCCTCCCCAGGCTAAAGCCTGGGGTTTCCTTCGATTTTTACTGCGATAGTGAGCGATTCATCCGCGGACTAAAGCCCACGGATTTCTCGGAAGCTTTAAGAAGATAATTTTATATCAACTGGTATAATTTAATTTAGGCTTGTTCATTTTAACAACAAAGTTTTGTATTCAAGAATGCGTTGTTATCAACAGTAAGCTGTATGTAAAGCAGCAATAGAATCTTGGAAATGAAAAGGCGAAACATGACTTATTTTAGCTTAAAAGAACTGGAAATTGCTCGTTTTGTACTGGGTTTTGTGGCGATGTTTTCATTTTTATTTCACCTCGAGCAAGGCAATTCTTGATTCCAGATTATCGAGTTTATTTTTGAGTTCCTGGTTTTCCATGTGCAATTGGTCTATTTGCTTCTGCTGTTCTTTCACTGAATTAATCAAAACGAAAGTCAGGGCGTGGGAGTTGAAGTTCAGCAATTCAGTTTCATTAGTGTCATTTGGATTAAGCTTGGCAGAGTATGTATTCACTGTATATGGAGCTACTTTCTGGATGTCCTGTGCAACCACTCCGATGTTATCCTTCCCGTCTGCCTTGAATCCTCCGAGGCCGTTGTATTGATACCACACAGGATTGATGCCTTCGATGACCGAGAGGCCGTCTGTGAACGGTCGTATGTCCGTCTTTATCCTTGCATCAGAGGCGATCGTCCATGTGTTTGTCGTGGGCTTGGCTGCAGAGTCAGTGGATAATTGAAGCTGATATGAAGGTAAAGCCGTCCCGATGCCGACGTTGCCGTTCTGTTGAGCTATTCCTAAATGCCAACTATTCCCAAAGTAATCATATAGAACCCATGAACCATCGCCTTGTAAATTCAGCGCAAATCGTGGAGAACCACTACTATTTGCGAAAATTGGTCCCGAACCCCATACTTCTAAACTCCTCGACGGATTCGTCGTCCCGATGCCGACGTTGCCATCTGCTGTTATTCTCATCCTTTCGTCCAAACTGCTTGTAGTGTTCATTGTATAAAATCGAATGTTAGCAGGAATTTGTTGAGTTATAGTTCCTTCTGACCAAACATCGATGCGTGCAGATGGATTAAAAGTAGTGCCATTATGAGCATAATAAATGATTCGTCCAAGTCTATCTCCCGAAGTAATCACTCCATTACTCCTTGATTTTCTAAACGCTAAGTCAAACTCACCTGTATTAACTGAGTTAGCTTCTAAAATCATTGCTGGTTCACTGCCATTCAGATGTAACAAGTCACCAGGTGATGTAGTCCCGATGCCGACGTTGCCCATTATGTAAGAAGTTCCTGTCCCAGCAACCTGTAAATTGCCAGGAATATTCATATTACCAGAAGTTTGATATAAAGAAAATGCTACGTATTGACCAGTTGAATTCACCAATATAAATCTTAATTGATTATTATACTGATCCATATAGCTATATCCATAGCCTGTGGTTTCTACTCCAAACCCAGGACTATCATTTGAAGTGTTATTTAATCTTATCTGGTTAGAAGTTATTGCTCCTCTATTTGTTACTGTCTGTAATGTATCTGATTCAGATGTTAATACCGCTGTGCCACCCGAATATATAGTACCAGTTGCATTTATAGCTCCTACTACATCTAATTTTTTTACAGGTGAAGTCGTCCCGATGCCGACGTTGCCTTGATTATTTATTACCATTCTGTATTGAGAATCATCACCAATTGAAAATTCTCCACCTCCTAGTCTGCCAGAATGTAAATACCATGAAGCCGTCGTCGCATCCGTCTTCTGCAAATGAATGCTCGCCGTTATGCCCGGTTTGGTTATGTCTAAAGCCCATGACGGATTCGCTGTCCCGATGCCGACTCTGTCATTAGTAGAATCAACAAAAAAAGTAGGAGAATCAATAGAAACATTTCCTGTAAGAGCAACTCCGCTCGCGATCTTCGAAGAAGTAATAGCTGCATCCTGTATATCTGTAGTAGGAATGCCGCGAGTTCCAGCAAAAGTTATTCCTCCATTATAGAAGAGCCATCCTAAGTTTGTGATGTTGAATACTACTGATGTTGCATTTGTCATGTTCAAATTAATATCTATGGGAGTGATTTCTGAAAGTGGATGGGATTGTATTTGCGCTAATGAAGAATGAATGAGTATAGCTTGAGCCAGAATTAATGTAAAAACAATTAACAAAAATCCCTTCATTTATCCTCATCCTCGAGATTTTTTTTGATCAGGTATTCGATTGTGGCAGAAACATCTTTAAAATTCTTTTTCCTTGAAAATTTTTCCAGTTTAACCCACAATTCGCTTTCTAGAGAGACAGACCTGCCCGATTTCAACATACTACAATACTATATTTTAATATTTAAATACGTTACTATTAGACGGAAATCCAATTTTAGAAGCCAAAATTCTCTATTTATCGAAATCTAAGAACCAAATTTAGTTTTTTCAGACTTTGCAACCTGTTTTATTCACAAACGAATCAATAGTTTTATCTTTAACACCAAAAGATTTATATAAATATGGTTCAATAATGATACATATGGTTCAAAATAGAGACAATCTAGATTTGGAAATAATTCTTCTTTTGCTCAGAAGTGAGAATCACCTAAGAGGTATGGCTAGGCAGTTAAATGAATCTCATTCCACAGTTCTAAGAAAATTAAATAAGTTAGTAGAGGAAGGCATACTGGATTATAGAATTGCTGGTAGAAATAAAATCTTCTTCATAAAGAAGAATTTGCAAGCAAGAAATTATGTTTTCAACGCAGAAAGGTATAAACTGATTAAATTAGTTAAGCAATACCCAGAGTTAGGTGTAATCATCGAAGAACTTTTTAAAAAAACAAGTGAAAAATTCGTTGTCCTGTTTGGCAGTTATTCAAAATTCACAGCAAAAAAGGATAGCGACATAGATTTGTACATAGAAACAAGGAATAGAAAAATAAAGGAAGAGATGGAGTCTGTTCATTCTAAAATAAAAGCGAAGATCGGGGATTTCGACTTAAACTCTTCCCTAATAAAGGAAATAATTAAAAATCATGTGATACTGAGAGGAGTGGAAGACTTCTATGAAAAAATCAAGTTTTTTGAATAGGTTGAAAAAAGAAGGAAAACTAACATTGGTAGAGCCTTCCGAAGAAATATGTAACTCATATCTAGAGAAAGCCGACAATTGTTTAAAATCAGCCAAGTTACTCTTACAAAACAATCTGTACGAGAATTCTGTTTCTATGTCCTATTATGCAATGTACAATTCTCTTACTTCTCTATTTTTCAAAATAGGAATAAAATGTGAGAATCACTCAGGTTCCATTTTGATATTTAAAAATTATTTGACAGAATCGATTTATTCAAGATAATATCTTTTGCGAAAGAAGAAAGAATAGACAAGCAGTACTATGTTGTTTCAAAACGAAATTTTATTCTCACAGAAGAGTCTGCTCAAGACATGCTTACGAAAGCAGAAAATTTTATTGTTCAAATCAAATTGCTCATTAAGAATTTAAAAAATGAAGAATTGAAACAGTTAAGGGAAAAATTTGAAAGAATATTCTAATTAGAGCAAAATCATGTTATCCTGCAACCAGTATTATTTACAAACCAATGGAGAGTTTTGATTCTATTCCTACGAGAAGATTAATTTTATTCTTACAATTTGCAACCAGTCTTATTCACGAACCAATCCATAGTTTTCATTCCGGCATCAATATTCTTTCCTATAACAACAGACGGAACTTGAGAAACCCCAATGTTTATGCACTGCTGGGCAAACTGGTCGTCGCAACTAACAAAGAGTTTTGGTGAGTATATTATTCCTAGGAGATTTAATTGCAGTGTTGTCGCCACTCCGCCCTGCGTGGATTGATTTGATAATCCGTAAATTCTCACTCCCTTATCATAAAGGCAGTCAACAAAATTTTTCGACTTTCCTATCTGTTCTATTGACCCTTCGACAAGAATCGTCGAGTCAACTGGCGATAGCAGTTTTCCGTCCTTAGTCACATATACTTCTTGATAATTTATTCCATTAGGATTTGTCATTTTGATCAGTGCCTTGTATACGCCGCTCTCCTCTTTCAAATTCACTACCTCGGCAGTAGTTCCTGGTAAAGCCAGTTCATAGAAATTTTTTACCTTTTGTTCCACAGTTTGTGTAGTAAGAATAAATGGAAGATTTGAAACAAAATAACCGACAAGAATTCCTAAAATTAGCATCAAACCAAGAAAATATGTCTTCTTCATTATTCTATTATTATCTTATATATTAAATAAATAGATATGAGGATGTCAAATTTTTATTTAATTTTTATTTTTGCAGCCATAATTTTTGTGCTCTTTCTTTTTTCTTCTGAAAATTTTCCTTTCAAATCAGAAAAATGTCCAGCTAATTATTGCTTGCAGTGGGTTTATGGAAGCTGCATTGGCAGTAAACAGAGATATATGGAGAGAACATGTTTTCAGTATCCTGACAATGCTAAGAATTCTATTGAATGCGAACAAAGAAAAATACTTTATTACGAAAAAAATTTCACAACAGATGAAGCTTGCTAGGAATAATGAATTGTATTATTTACATAAGATTTAAAATAATAATTATGAAAAGGTGGTTTATTTTAACTTTACTTCTAACTTTGCTTTTTACTTCAATTTTTTTAATTGATATAGCTTATTCTTTCACTTGTACCTCTAGAAGCGGTTCATGCTTGGCTGGAGAAGTTTGTCTATTTTCAATGTATAAACAAAATGATACCCATATAGGAATGTGCGGCTATTATAGTAATAATCTTTGTTGTGATACTCTTAGTTCTGCTGGAATAAAAAATTCTTGTGCTTCTGATGAAAGTACAATTCTTACCTTGTATCAATCAAACAATTCAAATGTCGGTGGAATGGGATATTTTAATTATAATCTGTGTATAAAACCAATTTCAAGTTGTACATTAAGAAGTTCCTGTTTAGCAGGCGAAAGTTGCATCATCAGTCAATATAAAGCTAATGATTCTCATGTCGGTATTTGTAATTATTATCCAAACAATCTTTGTTGTAACCTTCCCCCTAAATGGTCTAACAACCAATCTTCCATACCATCAACCTATTCATCATCCACACTATCTGTTTTTAACATCACATGGACTGATGATATTGCAGTGGATAAAGCGTTTATCGAATCAAACTTCTCTGGTTCACCAACAAACTATACTATGGCACTACTGACAGGAAACGTATACAATTACAATAATACATTACCAGCAGGAACATTTTACTGGAAATCATACGCAAACGACACTTCAAACAATTGGAATACTTCTGATACATGGTATTTCACAGTAAACAAAGTCACGCAGCTCACAACACTTCAGTTAAACGGCACCTCTGCCAACAAAGATTATCTGCTCAATCAGATTGCAGAGATCAAAGCCTTTTCTAATGTTTCTACAATGCAGACAACAATCTATGCAAACTTCACCGGCTCGCTGCAAGGCATCGCCTCTGGGACAGGAACTGTTACCAATTATACAAACACAACTGTATTGGGACTGGGCAGATATCTCATCAAGGCAAACACTACCGGGAATGAAAACTACACCTCTGCCACCTCGGATAGTTATATACTGACCGTAAGGGTTGCCAATGTGATAATAAGCTGTGAAGCTGGCGGACCGTACTCAGCAGATGCTGCTGTGCTTGTAGTTGGAAATGTAAGCGACCAGGGAGGGACGCCTCTATCATCGAGCGTAATAGTTGAAATAAGGAAGAATGGTGTTTTGCAAACATCGCAGGGTGTAACGAGCAGCTCTGAAGGCAAGTATTCTGCAGTGTTTGGCTCGCTGGCAGCAGGAACATATGTTGCAAACGTCACGACAAGCTACGAAGGTGCGAACGGTTATTGTAACGACACGTTCAGCATTACCTCCATTGCTACATGCGCAGAAAAAACCATAGGGCTAAGCGGATATGCATTTGATTATTCCACAGGCCAGACAATCTCCAGCGGGACGGTTAAGGTTACGATAAAGGAGACTGGGGATGGAAAACAGGAGTCGTTCTCAAACGGCTACTGGTCTGTTGGTTTTGCTACATGCCTTACCTCCAGTACAAAATACACAGCTGCCGTACAAATAACAGACAGCAGCACAGGGAAAACATCTTACACCCAGCTGGAGTTTGTAGGCCGTTAGCACTTTTATAATTGAAAAAAATCAATAGATATTTATGCTTAAAAATTTTTTTCTGACCGCAATTTTGCTATTTTCAATATTCTTGTTTATCAAGATCGTTGAACCGTTATCTGTCACATGTATGACGGGCGGGCCCTACATAAAAAATTCTACCTACAACACAACAATCAATGTCGCTGGCAGCGTTACAGACGGTGGTGGCGTTGCTGCAAATGTTTCAGCCAATATAACAAAGGCTGGTGTTGTTTGGGAAACAAAAAATACTACATCCGACGCTAGCGGGCAGTACATACTGAGCATAAACAAATCCTTTGATGTCGGCACATATGCTATAAACATCTCAGCAGAGAAGAATGGCAGTTATGCATACTGCGGCAATACAACGCAGGTTGGCCTGCTGCCATCAACAGGTTGTCTAAATAGAAATATACAGGTCAGCGGCACTGCTGTTTATCCGAGCACAGGCTTGACTGTGACATCTGGAACAGCAAGGCTGAGCATATATGGAGAGACTGCTTCAAATCAGTCCTCATTCACAGACGGCCAGTTTTCAACCATCCTGTCAGCCTGTTTGACTGCAGGAAAAAGGTACATATTGCAAACCTACATAGACGATAATGCCGGGAAGAAAAGCTGGTCCTACATGTATATCAGCTGGTAGATAAAATGGTAAAAAATACTTTCATTTTGGCAATGTTTTTAGCAATATTATTGATTTTGAAAATCTCAACTGCCACACCGTCATTCTTTAGTTTGCAGAACAATACGTATGTTTTTGGCAGGGACTCTGACCTCTTTTCCGTAAACATAACCGAGGCAAATCTGAACACATCCTCTGTTATCCAACACATAAGGGTTTACGAGACTGGTTCGACATGGTACAACGCAACACCTAGCTGCTTTGGCTACAGCGCAACAGGATGGTTATGCAACAATACAGTCGCAGGGTTTGGCAGCCTGGCCTCTGATGGCAAGATTTTTATCTACTATTATGAAGCATATGATATTTCCGGGAACTACAACAACTCTGGCTATTACCTTGTTTCAATAGACAGATCGCCACCGATGGTAAGATTTGTAGAGCCGGTGAATGAAAGCTATGTCGGTGGTTTTGTAAATATTACACTGCAGATTACGGACTTGTATTCGGGTGTTAATAGTAGCAGTGTTTTTTATTCCATTGATAATTCAGCATGGAGCCAGGCAAACCTTGTCGGCAACTACTACAATGGCAGTTGGAATGCATCTTCGCTTGCAAACAATCAAAGTGTTACAATCTATGCAAACGCAACAGACAAGCTTGGGAACACCAATTCAACATATGTAAATGTTTTAATAGACAATGAAGCACCGAAAATTTTCATAACATCCCCTACGCTTAACCAGGTTTTAAACGGCACTGTTACGCTGCATTTGAATGTAACGGATCAATACTCTGGCGGGGACAACTCTTCAGTTTATTATATTGCTGACAGTGCTACGAAAAGTTTTAGCTGCAGTGGCACGCAGAACCTGGTTTGCAGTGTAAGCATGCAAACTACTGATGTTGCTGACGGTGCTAAAACAATATATTTTTATGCCAAGGATAAGGCAAAAAATACAGCAAGCAACAGCACTGCTGTAATATTTGATAATCTGCCGCCTTCAATCTCAATTCTTCAGCCGCAGAAAAATTCTGTTGTTTATGGCACAACTAAAATCAGCGCAAATGTTGCAGACTTGGGAGTGGGCACTGATACAGTAACGTATAGATGGGAAAGCTCTTCCAACAATGGCAGCTGGACGGGCATGGATTGCAGTGGTAGCATAAACTCTTACCTATGTAACGCAAGCTGGGACACTACAGCGGTGTCGGATGGAAACTATGTAATAAAGATAAATGCAACAGACAAGCTCGGTCATTCTTCCGAGGCTTTGGTGAATTTTGTTGTCAACAACTTCGAGCATGCAACAACCTCTCAATCAACCACAACTATTCAAGCACCTACAGGAGAAACAAATACTGCCCAAACGACTACCACAGCAGTGAGCAAAACAACACCTTTCAATTTAATCCAAGCAATCTCTGAAGCTATATCCTCTTCAGCAAAAAAAATCTCTGAGGCTGTATCTTCCCTGTTTCAAAAAATGCCTGACCTTGTAAAGAAATGGATGCCTTTGATAACACTATCCGTTGCGATAATTGCCACTGTTATTTTATTCTTTCTGTTTTTGAAAGAGTTAAGAACTAAAAGGTCTATACAATTTTCGTGACATGCCCACCCATAAATGGTGTGGGCTTCTCAGATTTCTCTTAAACAACCTTGGCTGTTAGGAAAATATAAACAACTATAATCAGGAGTGTAATGAAAAATATGAAGAGACCTATACTGAAAACATTGTAGTGATTGCTGAACTGCTTCACTTTAACCAATCTATCCTACCTGCTTTATAGTTGCCTCCACGGCCTATTAAAATTTTTTCTACTGCCGCCACCGCCTGCTGCGGCTTGTTTTTTGAGGTGTCAACCTCGAAAACCTTTTTACTACGCTGCAGCGCTTCATAGGTTATTATGCCCAGCATCTCTGCCTCCAGGTTCTCAGTAACCTTGGTGTGCCAGGAATATTTTTTTCTCAACCTCTTTTCAAGAACCTTTGGGTTGCAGCGCAGAACAATTGTGAAATCAGCAGGAAACTCGTGCGCATACAAGCTCTCAACAACCATGTCGCGATTTTTCTTTTTCAACTTGAGAAATTCTTTTCTTAATTTTTTCATATCAACTATCCACGACTTCCTTTTATTGTCGTAACCGAGAAAAAGTTTCTTTCTTTTTGCCACGACATCCAAACGCAGAAACTTGTAACCCAAACGTTTTGCAAGCAGCCTTGCAATAGTTGTCTTTCCAGTGGCCCCAACGCCACTTATCGCTACAACTGTCATAACAGCACCAATATACTTATTAAAGCTTATTTTATCTTTATTGTACTTAATTAGTAGGTGGGTGAATGGAGAACGGAACGATGTTGTGGGCTGAAAAGTACAGGCCGAAAAAGCTTGCTGAAATTATAAACCAGAAGCATGTAGTTGAAAGGATTAAAGCATTTGTTAAAGAAAAAAACATTCCTAACTGTTTATTTGCAGGCGCGCCGGGTACTGGAAAGACGACAATATCCTTGGCCATAGCACATGAACTTTACGGTAAAGAATGGAGAGCTAATGTTTTGGAACTTAACGCATCGGATGCCAGAGGCATAGATGTAATCAGAGGGCAGGTAAAAAATTTTGCGAGAACGAAATCAATTGGAGAAGTTCCATATAAAATTATAATTCTCGACGAAGCAGACAATATGTGCCTACATCCTGATACAAAAGTGATAATTGGTAAATTAGACAAGCCAAAGACGATGCCCCTGAAGAATCTACCAAAAAATGCAACTTTCGATATACCATCTTTTAATACAAGAACTTGGGTAATAGAAAATGACAAAGGTAGATTAGTTGAGTCAGGCAAAGCACCCTTGTATGAGATTACATTTGATGGTGGTAAAAGCGTATTAGCTTCACCTCAGCATCCATTCTTTACAATTGTAGACAATACAATAGCTACCTTGCAAACAAAAGAATTAAAACAGGATAAAAAAGTATCATGTTTCGATGACAAATTTCTTAAATGCCAAAATTGTGGTGAATTGTTTTTTAGAAAACACCCTTATCATGGTTATATTAGGCATTTTTGCTCCTTAGATTGTAGAAATGAATTCTTTGGTTCTTTGTCTAAGGGAAGGGATTATGTAACAAGACGTGAGATAGGGAAAAAAGGTGCCAAAGTATTTTGGACAACTCTGTATAAAGACAAGAATAAACTCGAAATTTACCGCAAAAAGCATAGAGAAAAACTTATAAGACTACTTAAAGAAGGTAGATTTAAATCTGGGCGCTTGAAAAAAGGCGAGGGGCCTTGGGTTGGAAAGAATTTATCAAAAGAACATAAAGAAAAAATTAAAAAAGGCACTATAGAATTTTACAAAACATTAAGGGGAAGAGAAGTTAAGTCAGTTCTATCTAAATTAACCAGAGAAATGAATTTACATAATCCGAAAATAAGAGAATGGTACAAGAGTGAAGAATTTAGAAGACATGTAAGAAGATTAGGGGTAAAGTCGCAACAAATCAGAAAGGATTATAAGATTCTTGAGAACACGTTTGCTTCTATGCTTGATAAAATTAACGTTAAATACGAAAGGCAGGTACCAATAAGAGGTATTTTAAACGATAAAGAATTTGACACAGTTGTGGATTTTCTTATTGAAAATGTGGCAATATACGTAAATGGTTGCTTCTGGCATTGTTGCCCCATCTGTGGCATAAAACCAAGATATGAATTTCAAAAAGCTAACATAATAAGGGACGAGTTAGATATAGACTTGTTGGAGAAACTTGGTTATAAAGTCCTAGTTTTTTGGGAGCATGAATTTAAAAATATAGACGAGATTAAACCTAGACTTTTTGAGGGATTGGCTATAAGTGGTCATGGTAAAATGAGGATTAGAGATGTGGAAGTAAAATCAATAAAATATGTAGGTGAATTCAATGTATTGAATATTTCTATTGAAAAAAATAAGAACTTTTTTTTGGACAATTGTATTCTCACTCATAATACTAGCGATGCCCAACAAGCTTTGAGAAGGACCATGGAGAATTATACAAATGTCTCCAGATTTATCTTAATAGCGAACTACTCATCACGCTTGATTGAACCCATCCAGAGTAGATGCTCTGTGTTTAGATTTAAAACTTTAACTGAAGATGACATGAAAAAATTCATAAAAAGGATTGTTGATGAAGAGAAACTGAAAATGACTGAGGATGCAATCGCTGCAATAATTTATTTGTCTGAAGGAGACCTAAGAAAAGTTGCTAACCTGATGCAGGCATCAGCTGCCCTTGGAGAAAAAATTACCGAGTCAATTGTTTATGATGTTGCCTCGCAGGCTAAGCCAGCAGACGTAAAAGAAATGCTTGAGCTAGCTCTGAAAGGCGAGTTTGAAACTGCAAGAAAAAGGTTGCAAGACATGCTTTTGAGACAAGGATTATCTGGAGAAGACGTGGTTCGATCTATTCATAAAGAAATCTATAATCTTTCTATTCCTGAGGAATTTAAGGTTCAGTTAATAGAAAAATGTGGAGAATATGAATATAGGATAAGTGAAGGCAGTAACGATCTCATTCAATTAGAGGCACTTTTAGCAAACTTTTTACTTTTTTCTAAAAAACTTTAGTGATTGAATGCCTTTTACAGTAAAGTACAAGCCAAAAAATTTAAAAGAATTTGTTAACCAAAAGGAAGCAGTCGAAATTTTTCTGAAGTGGTTTAATAAATGGAAACCAGAAGACAAACCTTTGTTATTTTATGGAGCACCAGGAACCGGTAAAACATGCATTGCCGAAGCTTTAGCAAATGAAAAATTTTACGATTTCATAGAGATGAATGCTAGCGATGTAAGATCTGCGAGCCAAATAAAAGAAGTCTTCGGTCACTCAATGACCCAGCAATCACTATTTAAAAAAGGCAAAATATTTTTAATCGATGAGGTCGAGGGTCTATTTGGAAAAGAAGATTTTGGTGGTGTAGGAGAAATTATAAAAATTATCAGGGGATCTCAACATAGAATCATCTTAACTTCTAACAATCCTTACAACCCGAAACTTAGAGCTTTGAGGCAGTATTGCGTTTTAATAAAATTCAAAAAAATTTCAGTTTTTGATATTGAGAAAAGGCTGAGGGAGATTTGTGAGAGAGAAAAAATCAGGGTTGACGGCGAAGTTTTGAAAGCATTGGCAAGAAGATCAGAAGGAGATTTGAGATCAGCAATAAACGACCTAGAAACAATCAGCCAAGGAAAGAAGGAGATAGCAGTTGAAGATTTGACAATCCTTGGCCAGAGGGAAAGGGAAGCGAATATTTTTGAAGTTTTGCGAGATATTTTTAAAGCCAAGACAGCACAAGCAGCTCGGTTAGCAGTTAATCGGTTGGACAAGGATCCTGACGAGGTGTTCTGGTGGATAGAAAATAACATTTCGAAGGAGTATGAAAAACCTGAGGAGATTGCTGCTGCCTACGAGGCATTAAGCATTGCAGACATCTTCAGGCAGAGGATAATGAAAAGGCAAAACTGGAGGATGAGGGCCTACATGATTGATGTTATGACAGCCGGTGTGGCGATGGCCAAGCAGGAGGTATATAAAAAATTCACCCGCTACCAGTATCCCAGCAACATAATCATGCTTGGAAGAAGCAAGGAAGGCAGGAAGGTGGTAAGAGAAATTTTGAAAAAACTTTCTGCATCAAGCCACTGTTCGATGAAAAAATTCAGGAGTGAAACACTACCGTTTCTTAAAATATTAATGAAAGACCAAAAATTCAAAAAATCCATTTCTGAGGCGTATGATATAAGCAAGGATGACGTCAAGCTTCTTATAAATACATAGGATTTATTTAACACACTACACAAATTTATTTAGGAGATATTCAAATGAAGAAGATGATATTTTTATTATACTTCTTATCTATCTTTTTGTTTTTGACAATAAACTCTGCAGCTGCAACTATTTATGAACTGCCTATAAATATTTCCAGTACAGGCTCCGCCCTTGCCAACTATCAGGTCAAGGTAACCATAACCAACACTATAGTATTGGGCCATACGGCTTCTGATGGAAGGGATATCAGATTTTTTAACCAGCAAACAACCAATCCTTATAACACTACCACTGGCATGCTGAATTTGTGGATAGAAAGCATCAGCCCTTCGCAATTGGTGGTGTGGGTGAAGGTTGATAGCATACCTGCTTCTGGTGGCAAAACGATTTATATGTATTATGGCGACGCTTCTGCAACCAGCCAAAGTAGTTTTTCAGCTACTATGGTGGTATTATCCTCCAATCCTTCATTCGCTACATATGGATCATGGAGTCCAAGCACTTACAATACTCAAACCAATCCAGGTAACACATTAGTTCCGGATGGTTCATATGGTTACATGTATACAGGTGACGCTTGGATCGCTCAAGACGAGGGTTGTTATTGGATATGGAATTTTGGTTCTTCTGCATCAAGAAGTTTTTATATAAAATGGTATGATAGTGCAACAAAAGTCAGTAGCTATTGTATGTCTTTTACAACCTATGTCTATGTTTCCCCAGATGGAAGCAGCTGGACTCTAATTGCTTCAAACACTCTCAGTGGAACAGGTACTTCACAAGTATTCACATCAAATTATAATGGAAGTTACAGATATGCAAGAGTGCAACAATACTCAACAAAATCTTGTATGGTGTATGGTTATACATATGTTGATGGTGTCTGGGCTCGGAGTTACTCTTCTCCAGAACCAACCGCTTCAGCGGGAGCAGAAACTTTAGCTGCAAACTATACAATAAAAATTTACATAAATACACAACCATCAGATGTTGGCCAAAGTCTTGTTAAAACATGCGATTGCGGGGTAAATTCGACCTGCGACTGCACATTTACGTACAATCCTGTTGGAACTACATATGGTAAGGCTGAGACTTGGCTTGGCACAACATTCCTAAGCAGCAGCGGATGGATTTTAATTTATACAGAAACGCCATATTTCTCTGACTTTACCTACAGCGGTCATATTAACTATTTCAATATCTTTTGGAATGTGACTTATTCATCTCAAGTTAATGTCTCATGCATTTTTGATTGCGACCCTAGAATACAAAACTGCGATGGGGCGCAGAAATGTACTCCATACCCAGTAACGCAATCTCCTGGAAGGGGTGGATGCACCGTGCTAAATCCCATATACAGCTATACAAGGAAGACCAAATTAGCCTGTCAAATAGTCGATACTTTTAATCCGAGCATGGCTAGATGGTACCCTGAAAATCCCGAATAGCTTATTAAGTGAAGAAAAAGCATATTCAAATTATGAAGAGCACAACTTTTTTTATAGCTATGCTTTTTACAACTTTTTTACTAACAGGACTTGCATTTGCTTACAGTGTTAGAATTTACGTTAACACACAGCCCTCAGACACCGGGCAGCAACTTGTGAAGACATGCGATTGCGGCACGAATTCTACATGCGAATGCTTGTTTACTTATGATGCCAACCAGACCACTTATGCAAAGGCTGAAACATGGAACGATACAACCTTTCTTAGCAGCAGTGACTGGATACTCATCTACATGCCGCCGACACCCGTGCAAGGATTCAACATGTCTTTCTGGGCTGTGAATTTTGCTGCTGATGTGAAGAATGCTATCAGCGGCAGTGTAGGTGATGTAATCAACCTTCCCGTGAGTATACAGAATCTAGGATTACTTGCTGACAATTACACTGTTAACGCTACACCAATAATACTTGCAGGGAATATAGCCTTGGATAATAGCATAACGACTACAAATGTTCTGAAAACAAACGAATTTGCGAATATTGTTTTTCGTATTGCAATATTATCCAAATCATCAACCAACCCGCAGATAGGTGTGTGGGTTTACTCCAACACAGACATATACAGCTGCTCTTCAGCTGCCGACTGTAACATGATACAAAGTTTTGAAAGGAATACGACATGCGAAGTAGTTTCTCACAAATGCGCTATTTACAGGATAGTTGATGTCAGCACTGGTTTGAAAAGCATGCCTGAGATTGGTTTTTTTGAAATAATGCAGATACTTGTTTTTGCTTCATTGATAGCCTTGATAACTTTTAAATAGCTGCTTGTAAGTTATATTTTAGAAGGGCCCATAGTCTATCGGCAGGACGCCATGGGAAACCGCGTAACCCTTACAGACCGTTAGGCAAGGTGGAGAGAGGAGTTCAACTCTCCTTGGGCCCACTCTTTTGCAAAATTGCGTGATGACATGGATGTAACAGAAGCTTTTGGAACTGCTGTTAACATTTCTATCTCTAAAGGCGTTATGGCTGCAGTTGATTTTCTCGGCTTGACAGCAGAAAAGATTGATCATGCAATAAAATCAAAAAAGCCTTTAATAGAAGGAAAAAATTTTGACATAACATTGGATTATAAACAAAAAATAAACCAGCTTTACGTCTACATCACACCGAAGAAACTGAGCAAGAAGATTGTGAAAACACTAAAGCCGAATGATTTGGATTTCAAATCCATGCTGATACTTCTTGGAAGCATTATGCTTGCTGGGAAAAAAACAGAGGTGCGGCTGGGTGCATACGGCGTCCCCAGCTCTAATTTGGTGAAGGCGGTTATAAAATATAAACGTAAATAAGATTTTCTGTAGATTTGGAGGTTGATATTTGCTGCTTGGAATGAAATGCGTCTTATTTTACCTTATTTTCGGAATTTAGTGGGGTTGTACTTCCGAAAAGTTAGTATAATTACCTAAACAAATAGTGTAAGATGTAAAAATGAATTTTAGAAATGAAACGCTTAGAGTAACACAAAAAATTCTACCGTTAGATGTAAGGTTAAAAATTTATGAAAGAGCAAAAGGAATGAGACGACAAGGATTTACTTATAAAAAGATTTCAAACACATTGTCAAAAAGATACCATATAAAGATTCCAAAAGATACTATTTATCACTGGATTAGCGATAGAAACAGACCGGATGGTGTTTTCAATAAATTTATTCCAAAACCTTCTCCAGAACTTAGTTATGTAATCGGAGTTTTCTTGGGGGATGGTTATCTCAAAATCGAACCTAAAAATTACAGATATGTTATAAGACTGAAAGTTAAGGATAAAGAATTTGCGGAAGAATTCTCTCGAACATTAGCAAAAATATTGCATAAAGATAAACCATATTTAATTTGGAAAGAAAATGATTACACCAGGGGAAACAGAAGTAGATATACAGCTTTAGCTGGTAGCAAACTGCTATTTAATTTTTTGTCAAAACCTTTAGACGGTTTACTCTTTTACGTAAAACCTTTTTATGCAGAGTTTTTGAGAGGATTATTTGATTCTGATGGATTTACTGCCATTTCTGCAACTAAAAATTTTAATGTAAAATTAGGCCTTGTAAATACCGATTTAAGATTATTGAAATATGTTAAAAAAATTCTCGAATATAAATTCAACATTCATTCCTCAATAATATCAACAAAACAAAAAGGAAAAATAAAAATCATTTGGAATAAATCTTATATAGCTAAAAAAGAAGTGTATTGCCTAACAATTCATAAATTTTCTGATGTAATCAAATTTATCGGAAAAATAAAATTTTCCATTAAAAGAAAACAAGAAAAAATGTTGGATGCGATTTTTATTAAACAAAATTTCAATTCACAAGAAGCTGTAATAAGATGGAAAGAATTTTACACAAAGGTAGGAAGAGAATGGGTTAAAATAAATATGAATAGCGGGGATTCCCCAGAATTTAGTTTTCGCTAAATTCTTTTGGATTTGAACCAATGACCATCCCGAAAGCTTTTCGGGTGTCTTACCCGGAGTTATGAGCCTTTCATGGCTTTGAAAGCCTCGACGAGCACTCCAGGCTGCTTTAGGGCATTGATAAACAATGTCTACCCCGCTATCCTGAAATTCTCGTGTTATTATTATATTGTGACATAAATTTATAGCTTATTCGCATTTAAAGCTTGTTAACATTTAGTTTGATTCTGCAAAACAACCACTGGATGTAGTTGTAATTCTATATTACACCCTCCCAACCTCTATGTTATTATGAAAATTAATGCGAAGGCTAACAGGAAGCATGATAAAATCCTGAAAAAGATCATCAGACTTTTCAAAGAACTGGTAAAAAATGGGGATGGCGGGCATGCAAGCTGAAAATAAAAATAGTGGATTGCGCAAAAATCTGAAAAATATTGCGAAGGACTACAAGGGATGGACTCCAGTTGCTTATGGCGGTTTGAGCGCCTTGACTGCATATGTAGGCGGTGTTGCAGTAGCTTCTGCCAGGGATATTTACGGCTATTTTGTAACAGAGCTGCCTAAAGTACCCAGATATGTTGCAGAAAACCCGAACGTGTTCAATATGTTAGAAAAGTCAATAGGGCAGCTTTATTCATCGCTCATCGGCGTAAACAGCTTTGCGGAAGATTGCGCGATAGCAGGATTTGTAGGTGGTGTAATACTTGTCGGCCAAACGAAAGGCTTTTTGAGAAAAAGATTGGGAGGTGAATAATGTGGTGACGCTAGAAGATTTGAAACCCACAAAAAGGGATGTGGTAGTCGGGGTTGGCAGTATAGCGGTATACAAAATTTTCGTGGAGCGGTGGATTAGAGATATGAGAGGAAGGATAGAGGCATATCTTGACAACCGTGAGAAAATACGGGAGGAAAGGGAGGAGAGGTTGAGAGCGGCTTACGCAACAGAGGCTAGAAAAGAAATGAAAGAGTTGGTCAAGGAGCTGATACCGCATCTTTACGGGGTGAAGGAGCAAACAGCCAAGCAGGGCGAGGCGAATGTCTAAATCTTTAGACCCAACACAGCTGTTTGCAAATCTCTACGCATTCAACCAATGTAGGGATATATACGAAAAGGAGAAGGAGAAGTTTGAAAAATATGTTTCACAAAATCCACAAAAGTCGAAGGAGGAGCTTGTCGCAGAAGGTTCTAAGGTACTACTGGATGAGGTACTGAAAAGGTATGATATTGAGAAGCTCCCTCCGGAAATAAGAACTGTAATAAAACTTGTATGGTCAAAACCTGCAAGCGAGGCCGGTGAGTTGATAGCTGATTTTGTAAGGATATATTTCAGAGAACATGCTGCTGGCAAGGATGGAAAGGAGAGGAGCGGAGAGGAAGTGGTCAAGGAGATTGCCTACAAATACGTGAAAGGCTTTCTGTTGAAGAAACTGGGGATTGGATGAGTCTGCTAGAGGCTTTGCAGTATGAAAGGGAGTTATGCGACATGGATAGGAGGAGCAAGGGGGCTGTATTATATGGAGAAAATCCAGAGGGGTTGAAAAAAGCAGTTGATGAAGTGAAACAGTTCAGATACACTGTAACTATGTCGAAAATAAGAGATTGCGACAAAAATCCTATTGTTAAATATGCGAACAAATTGTTGGAATCGCTTGGATACAAGCAAGGCAGCCAGAATGATGTTAGTATGCAAATCGCAAATCAGGCAAAAGAAAAAAATGATGGCATACTTTCTTACATAATCCCGCTCAGCCTGATGCTAATACCTATGATTTTAGATGAAATTTTTCCAAAAAAATATGAAAATAAAGATGGTGTGGGTGCTACTGAAGATTGCCAAAGCTATTTAAATATACATGGTGATAATAAAAGTGATTGAGATGAGATGTGGCTGTGTTTGGCTCAATTAGATCCTTTTCCTTAGTCTTGTTGCTAAAAAAATATTTTCTGAATTTAAATAGAGAAAAAATAAATTTTGAAGTAGGCGGGCTGCATGACAGATAACATTATTGATCCGTTTGGAACAAGCGTTGTGACAGATTACACGAAACTTTTTACTGAACTGGGGTTAAAGCCTGTAACAGAAGAGATGCTGAGGGGAATAAAAAAGCCTAGCCTGTATCTGAGACGGGGAATAGATTTTGCGCATAGGGATTTTGACAGGTTCCTTGCAGCTGCAGAAGCGAAAAAGCCGATTGCTGTAATGTCCGGGATAAAGCCCAGCAATGAATTTCATCTAGGCAGCAAAATGACTGCAGAGAAGATTATATTTTTTCAGAAAGAGTTTGGGGCGAAGGCATTTTACTGTATAGCAGATTTGGAAACACTTGTAGACAATCAGATGCCGCTTGAAAAAACGCATGAAATAGCTGTGAACAACTTAGCGGATACACTTGCACTAGGTTTAGATCCAAAAAATGCATACATCTACAAGCAGTCTACTGAAAAAAGGGTGACTAACCTTGCGTACTTGTTCAGCAGGAGGATTACATTAAACCATCTGCAAAGCTTGTATGGCGAAAGACCGCTGGGTTTGTATTTCGCTGCATTTGCACAGTGCGGTGATATACTGCTGCCGCAGCTGAAGGAGTTTGGTGGGGTGAAGAATGTGTTAGTTCCCATAGGTGTTGATCAGGACCCGCACATCAGGCTTGTTAGGGACGTTGTTGACAGGGTTAAAGACCAGCTAAAATTTTTGCCGCCTTCCTCCATATACCACAAGTTTTTCCGGGCTTTGGACGGAGAGGCGAAGATGAGCAAGAGGAATCCCATGTCTGTGCTGCTGCTGAACGACACGCCTGAGCTTGCTGAGAAGAAGATAAGATGCTGTGTTGATGGCGGTAGAAAAAGTGCAGAAGAGCAGAGAAGGCTTGGCGGAGAGGCTGAGAAATGCGTGAATTATGAGCTGGCAAAGTTCCATTTTGTTGACGACGATAAAGCATTAAAGAGGATTTATGACGAGTGCTACAGCGGTAAAAGACTCTGTGGTGAATGCAAAATAGAGGTTGCTAAGTATGCCGTGGAATTCTTGAAAATACACCAGAAAAAAAAGAAAAAAATGCTGGCAATAGCAGGAAAAATACTTGCTGGCAAATGAACTAAACTTTACCGCTAATATTCTCTATTATTTCTCTGATTCCAAAGTTCAACCTGAGCATTTTCATGGAAATTGTTATATAAACCGAGAATTCTAAAAACATCTGGTATGTCTTTAGTGATAAAACGAATATGCTGGTTTAGTAAACCCTTCTTCATTACTTTTCTTATTGAAGTTTGCGCAAGGCAGTTTGGCAGATAAATAAATTTTCCATGTTTGCCAGCGTCCACAGAAAAATTTAAATCATCTCTGAAAACTTTATCTTTGAACTTGACTTTTGAAACAATCTCTCGTTTTATTGCTATTGGATTGGGGCCTGGGATTGTAGGATGCTTAAACTTTATAGATAAAGAGACCAGCAGATTGTTAAACTTCATGAATAAAGGAAATTTACCGTCTAATTCCAATATACCGCACGGACATGTTACACCGATTGCTGAGCCGTTAATATTTTTATAAACTTCAAATAAAAAATTTTTTGATATGGTAGTATCCGCTTCTAGAAGGACTATTATGTCTCCTTTTGCAGATTCCATACCTTTATTTTTCGTGTGAGCTACTCCCCTTTTCTTTTCAAATACTATTTTATCGCAGTATTTTTTGGCTATTTTAACTGTTTTATCAGTACTACCGTTATCGGATAATATCAGTTCAAAGTTTCTATAAGTTTGATTTTTAACTGACAAAAGGCATTTCTCTATCAGGTTTTCTTCATTCAAAGTTGGTACAACCACAGATATTAAAGGTTTCTTCATTCAATGCACCTTTCATAAAAATTTTCTAATAAAGTATTTAAATTTAATCTGCTTAAGCACCACTATTTAAATTTTTTCGTTTCAGTCAGTTTATAAGATTAATTATGAGGGCATTATTGTAAATGATGAGTTATTTTAATAAATTAAAGCCAGTTGTAATATTAATATGAAAACACCATTTGTATCTGTCATTATTCCGACTTACAATGAAGAAAAGTATATTGAAAACGCTTTGAAGGCAATAAGAAATCAAGATTACAACGGAAAGTATGAGGTTATTGTTGCAGACGGTTGCAGCAAGGACAAAACAGCAAAGATTGCGAAAAAATATGCAGACAAGATTATAACTGTGAGCAGGAAAGGAATAGCTGTTGGAAGAAATGCTGGAGCGAATATTGCAAGAGGTGAGATATTTTTATTTATAGACGCAGACACAGTGGCTTCATTTAATTTGATAACAGGGATTGTAAAATGTTTTAAAAATAATGTAGTTGGCGCAACTTGTTATATTTTTCCACTGAGTTCGAGTGCAACAGATTTAATAACCTACTGGCTTTATAACCAGTTTGTAAAAGCGTCCATTAAGGCCAAAAATCCGCAGATCGCTGGGATTTGCTGCGCCTATAGAAGAAGTGCGTTTGAAAAAATAGGCGGTTTTAATGAAAACCTAAAGACATTGGAAGATTACGATATATCAAAAAGGATTTCAAAACTTGGGAAAATTAAGATTTCCGACTCTACATTTGTAATGACCTCTCCAAGAAGGATACAAAAATGGGGAAGGACAGGGGCGGCTGCAAGATACCTAAAGATGTACCTCAACTATCTCCTTGCAGGAAAAACTGTGGGAATAGATAAATATAGGCCCATAAGATAATTTTTCTTAAATATTTCAAGATTTAATTAGTTCTAAAAAGAAATTTTTTAATGATTAAAAAATGAGAATCGATAAAAAATCCCTGGTATTTTTCATTTTAGGGGCATTGCTTGCAATCTCCATAGAACAGTTGATGTGGTGGAACTTGCTAATTTCAAAGAGTGAAATGCATAATGATTTTTGGATTATAATTTCTGAGGATATAAAGAGCTTTCAAGAGGGGTCAAAATTAAAAGCCATCTATTCTACTGATATAGGCCAAGCGGGTCTCATTTTAAATATTTGGAAAATTCTATTTGTTATATCTATAGTTATTTTACTAATTTTAATTTTAAGGAAGGGATGAGATGGCTGAATACAAGCTGACAGAAGAGGGGGAAGAGTATCTGAGGAATGGCCTTCCTGAGAAAAATCTAGTCCTTGCTTTAGATGTTTTGCCGACAAAATCCGCGACAATAGGCAAACTTTTTTCAAAGGTAAGAAATCTGCCGATAGCAATGAAGTGGGCTTTGGAAAAAGGTTGGGTTATTAAAAAAGGAGATGAAATAATTCTTTTAAAACCACCTTATGAAACAGATGAAGAAGAGGCTTTAAGAAAAATCGATGAAGGAGAGGAAGTTGAAGAAGAAATTGTAAAAGTTCTGATGGGAAGAAATTTGGTACAAAAAATTACGGAAACTTACAAAAAGACAGAAGAGGTGTTGGAAAAAGCTGGGAATGTGATTGATCAGCTAACCCATGATATAATTCTGACAGGCCTGTGGAGAGATAGGAAGTTTAAACCGGTGAGTGTTGAAACTATAAAAAAACTGGATAAAAAAAAGATTGTCTTTGGAAAAAGGCAGCCTTACAATCAGTTCTTGTGGGAAGTAAAAAACAAGCTTGTTGAAATGGGATTCAAGGAAATGGATGGACATTTGATAGAAACGGAATTCTGGAACTTCGATTCACTCTATCAAGCTCAGGGTCATCCAGCGAGAACTTGGGCTCAGACGTATTCATTAAAATATCCTAAAATCGGAAAATTGCCAGATAAGAAAATTATGGATAGGGTAAAAGCCACACATGAAAATGGATGGGAAACTGGATCTACAGGATGGGGATATAAATGGAACCCTATGAAAGCAATGAAACTTATGCCAAGGGCTCATACAACTGCGTCTTCTGCAAGGCAATTGGCAAAAGGTGTGAAAGTACCAGGAAAATATTTTATTATAGGAAGAAACTTCAGACCAGATGTAATAGATTACAAACATGGGGTTGAATTTAATCATTGTGAAGGTATAGTCATAGATGAAAGTTTGACTTTTAAAAATTTGTTAGGACTTTTAAAAACATTTGCCATGGAATTTGCTGGTGCAAAGAAGGTAAAATTTCTACCTGACTATTATCCCTTTGTTGAACCAGGTGCTCAACTATCAGCTTTGCATCCCGATTTAGGGTGGGTAGAACTTGCTGGCTCAGGAATTTTTAGAGAAGAATTGACAAAACCGTTAGGCGTTAATGTTCCTGTACTGGCATGGGGATTAGGAATAGATAGGTTAGCAATGTTTAAATTGGGAATAAACGATATAAGAGAGCTGTTTTCAAGAAATTTAGATTGGTTAAGAAATCATAAATTTAGAGTGTAGAATATGATAGAAATAGATAAAAACAACCTTGAAGAACTTTACATAAATCAACAACTTACTGGTAGAGAGATAGGAAAAATTTTAAATGTATCTCCTTGGATCATATGGGACAGGTTGAAACTATTTAACATTCCAATTAGAAAACATGTGCCCAGCCAAAAATTTCCATTCTCTGGTAATTTAAATGAAAAGGCATACATATTAGGATTAAGAACTGGGGATCTATATGCTACGAATAAACGTAAGCTTGTTAGGATAGAAACATCATCATCAAAATTGGGTTTGATTGAGATTTTCAAAAATGTTTTTAGTAAATATGGTGATGTGAAAGTCAATGAAAGAAAGGGTAGAATCACGGAAAAGTCATTTAGAACATATATTTATTTAGATTCATCATTTGAATTTCTTGTAAAAAAAATTGAAAAAATGCCAGAATGGGTGATGAACAACAATCAAAATTTCTTCTCTTTCTTTGCTGGTTATTCTGATGCAGAAGGAAGTTGGATAATAGCGAATCACAAAACAAAAAAAGGAATAAATAAAGATAGTATTTTTAGTTTAGGTAGTTGTGATAAAGAAATACTACAACAAATACATCAAAAATTAAAAGAGCTTGGATTTAGTTCTCATCTTTATTTGGAAAAAGAGAAATGTACAAAAACACAATTAGGAGAATATAGTTCTGATTTTTATAGAATCAGAATATATGGAAAAGATGTTGGTAAATTGGCGAATATGACGTTACCTTTTATTCAACATGAAAGAAAAAATAAACAAGCATTAGAAATAATTGAACTTGAAAAAATAAAATTAGAAAACCTTGGTACTATTGGGATTTCATGTTTATATTGTAATCATAAAAAAGTTCACAAATGTAGTTCCTATGGATACAAAGGAATAAGATACAAACGTTATAGATGCCCAATTTGTAAAAAAGTTTTTTCAGAACAAACAATTAAAAAATTTGCTAAGAAAGGGATATTATGCCAACAATAGAAGTATCACATAAAGATTTGTGCCAACTAATTGGAAAGAAATTGGCAATAGAGGAATTGAAAGACGTTATCCTTTATGCTAAAGGAGAGGTTGATGAAGTCAGTGGTGATTTATTAAAAATTGATGAAAAGGATTCTAACCGTCCAGATCTTTGGTCAGCAGAAGGAATAGCTAGAGAGATTAAAGGCAGATTAAATCCAAAAGGTTGCCCAAAGTATGAAGTGAAGAAGTCTGATGTTGTTGTAAAGGTTAATAGAAAGAACAAAACTGTTAGACCTTATACAGTTTGTGCAGTTGTGAAGAATTTAAAAATAAATCTCGATGTACTTTCACAAATAATTCAATTGCAGGAAAAAATTCATACAACATTTGGTAGCAACAGAAAAGAAATTGCGATGGGAATATACGATTATGATAGGATAAAACCTCCTATAAGATTTACCACATTCAAGCCAGAAGGAATTAAATTCGCTCCCCTAGATTTTGAAGAAAAAATGACACTGAAGGAGATTCTAGAAAAACATCCTAAAGGCAAGGAGTTTGCCCATTTGCTTACTCAATGCAAAGAATATCCGATATTCATAGATGCAAATGATGAAGTTCTCTCAATGCCACCGATTATCAATTCAAATTACTCAGGAAAAATTACGGAAAAAACTAGAAATGCTTTCATTGAATGTAGTGGATTTAATTTAAAATTCTTAATTCCTGCTTTAAATGTAGTTGTAGCAGCATTAGCAGATAGAAAAGCTGAAATACAATCTGTTAAAGTGGTTTATCCTAATAAGACTATAGTCACACCAGATCTGACTCCTAAGAAAGCGTCTATTGATGTTGATTATGTGAATAAAGTGTCAGGTTTGAATCTCTCAGGAAAAGAAATTTGCAAGCTTTTACAGCAAGCTAATTATGATTCTGAATTAAAGAGCAAGAAGATTGATTTACTCTATCCAGCTTACAGACAAGACATAATGCATCCTCGTGATGTAGTAGAGGATGTGATAATTTCCTATGGTTATAACAAAATTGAACCAGTTGTGCCAAAATTGAAAACTGAAAGTGGCATAGCTGAAAAAGAAATATTCTCCAACAAAGTTTCTGAACTCATGACCAGTCTCGGATTTCAAGAAATTCTTTCTTATTCTTTGGCAAACAAAGAGCATTTGTTCAACAGGATGAATTTGAAAGAAGAACAAGTGGTTGAGATTGAAAATCCAGTTTCTTTAAATTGGAACGTCTTCAGGACCTGGCTGCTACCTAGTTTGATGGAGTTTTTTTCAAACAACCAGCATGTCACATACCCGCAGAAAATTTTTGAGATTGGTGATGTGGTACTTATTGATGAAAAACAGGAAACGGGGACGTTAGATGTAAGAAAGCTGTCTGCGGCTGTGTCAGATTCGAGGATTGGTTATGAAGATATAGCACCAATTTTAGATGCTTTTCTTTCGTCTATGAAAGTAAATTATAAACTTAAGAGATGCAAGCACGCGAGCTTTATTGAAGGCCGCGTTGCGGATGTTGTGGCTGGTGGTAAAATAATCGGTTTTATAGGTGAAATACATCCTGCAGTTTTGAAAAACTGGCATCTTGAGATGCCTGTGGCTGCGTTTGAAATAGATATCGAAGAATTTAGGTGATGAAATTTATACGGGAAATGGATTTTTTATTTGGCATAATAAACAGGAAAATAACAAACATTGTTATTTATACAACCAATCGCTGCAACAGCAAATGCAAAACATGCAACATCTGGGACATAAAGCCAAAAATAGACATTGACCCGAATATTATTGATGATTTACTGAAAAATTTAAACAAGAAAATAACATTTACAATTACAGGTGGAGAATTTTTACTTCATCCAAAATATAAAGAGATTTTACAAAAGTTTGATGGCTATAAATGCATTTTGCTTTCTAATGGCATCTTGGCAGATAGGTTGATTGATGTGGTCAGGGAATTTAAAGTAAAAGAAATTGGAGTTTCTTGCGATGGGATTGGGAAAAGATATGAGGAAATTCGAGGTGTTGACAATTTCCACAATATCCAAAGGATTGCCCAAGAATTAAAAAACGAAACAAAGATAGTGTTAAACTACACCATATCTCCATTCAATACAAAGAAAGACCTGATAGAAGTAATTAATTTTTGTAACATTGAAAAAGTAGATTTAATCATAGGAGTATATAACCGCCCAGAATATTTTTCAACAAAAGTAAACTTTGCAAAAGCATACTGTTTAAGCGATGTTAAAATAAATTCTGGGGTTTTAATGTACCCTAAATTTTTTGTGAATATGTACATTCGGCTCTACAACAAGTGGTTAAAAGGCGAATATAAAATTCCATGCCTAAATATAAGAAGCCAGACTGTAATTTACCCCAATGGAGATGTATGCCTCTGTGAAGGAAAACAAGTTGTATTAGGGAATCTAAACAAATCTAGTTTTTCAGAAATATGGGACTCAAAAAAGACTATAAAAACTCAACAGGATAACAGAGGATGTAACAATTGTTTTATGATTTGCCAAAGGCCTGCAGATGTAATTTTAAATTCAGTAAAAATAGATAAACTAATAAAATAATTTACTTTAAAATTTTAATTATCCATCTTTCAATTTTTTTATGATTTTCAAAATAAACGAATATTCTTTCCACAAGTTTTTGTATTCCTTTATGAAATATTTTTGACAAAAAAAGGGGAAAAGAGAAAGAAATAAAGCTAATTATTATGGCTTGGATATAGTTTAAATTTCCGAGTACCCAGACTATAAGAGAAAAAGTGAAGAATCCGATTGAAGCAGTTATTATTGAGCGTATGATAAAATACAAATTATACCTGCTGGCATCTTGTTCTTTCATAAAAATAATTGTTTTTAGAATAGTAAATTCTATCCGACCATCCAGTTCACTAGTTTTTCAAGGATGTTAAGCGTCTTCGGCCTCTTTGGTACGAACGGTATGCCTGACAACTGGTAAGCAAGCTTTCTTATTTCATACGCTGCCGGTGAGTCGCCATCATAACTAAGTAGTGGATGTTTCTCAGCAATACTTTTAGCTACAGCAGTGTCCTCTGGTATTTCAGCTATGACACTATGACCTATCATTCCTTCTATATTTTCTTTCGTCATTTCATGATCCCTTCCTCTTATCCTGTTGACAACAACGCCCAAAATCCTCTTGTTCAGCCTCTGCGCAATCTGAGCTGTTTTCAATGCATCCACAACACTGGGCAGGTCAGGATTGGTGACAAGTATAACCTCATCTACTGCCTGTATCGCAGCAATTGCCTCTCTTCCTAAGCCAGCTGCAGAATCCACAAGAACAAAATCTGCTTTTTCCCTCAGGCCCATAACCACCTCAGGCAGCTTTCCCACATCAACATCCTGCAAATCCTCAACAGCCATGCTTGCTGGAACAAAGCTTACACCCATTGCATGGGGGTATATAGCATCCTTTAGATTTTTGCTGCCACGCAGAACATCTTGTATTGTGTTAGGTTGTAAATACATGCCTGCATGTATGCCCAGATTTGGAGTTGTTAGGTTGGCATCAACGGCAATAACCTTGCTTCCAAGATAGCTGAGGGAAACTGCTAAATTCGATGTTAGAGTTGTTTTGCCAACCCCGCCCTTGCCAGACGTTATAAGAATAGTCCTTGCCATCAAACCACATATATCATTTGCATTTAAAGGGTATTAAATTATTTTCCTTTTAGCAGGTGGTTTTAAAGTATATATTTTTTATTTCCCAAAAATGAATATGGGGAGCAGCCACAAGGAAATTTTTAGAGATGTTCAAGATGCCGTTGAATCATGTTATGGCCAATTTAGATTCAGGCGAATAAATAATAATTTTCATAATTCTACCATAGGAAAAAAGGAAGTAACACCCAAGGAGTTTATAGATGCATACAAAAGGGAAAATGAAAATAGAGGTTTGGGTAGTAATGTGCATTATGACTTTGAGGGGGATTTTATATGGTCTTTTATTGAAAATCCAGATGAAAAATATCCATGTGTTTACTTTTTAAAATTACCAAAGAGTTTGAGCGAGAGATTATATCGTGGTGTTAGGAGGATTTTAAAGCCTAATAGAAGAAGTGCCCCCAGTGGGATTTGAACCCACGACCTTCTGCTTGCTTCCAATGATAGAAGGCAGCTGCTCTCTTTGGCAACATGCATCCAAGCTGAGCTTTCCTCTAGACTATGAGGGCATTAGCTTGGGGGTATTTTTTAGTACGTTTATATACTTATTTAACTTTTCTCTTTTTATTTTATTTTCAAAGTTAATGCGCTTCTGAAAATTGATTACGGATAATAGATTCTTTTTTGTACCATAAAACTCAAATTCCAGTCCGAATGTTGTAATATTATCTTTCCTTTTTGTGAAACCAGCCATCGTTGGTTTTGTCGTTTTTATATCAAATTCAGATAAGATAGTCTTTATTTGGTTTAAAAAAATTCTATGATTTTTAATTAATTTTAAAGATTTATTCAACTTAATTTTGATACGAATTCTTTTTTTATTTTGAAAAAATACAGTTCCTTCACAATCAAAAAGTCTTTGTAGATATCTTTTTTTAATTTTTTCATTACCATTTAATATCCAAATAGGAACATAAAATTTATTCATAACTTTTTCACCAAATGGTGCACCGGATAATCTCAAAATTTTCGCTAAAGCATTATTTCCTATTAGGCATTCCCATACATTTTTATTTGATGGAGATCGTCTAATTTTACCTTCCAAACTAAATAGTTTTTTTATCTCATTTTTGAATCGTATTGCTTCATATTTATTTTTTGCAATAAACTGAACAAGACCTCTACCCAAATGCCCGTCTCCAGTAATATCCGCTACTATACCCCCGAGTGCAGGTGTGGAATACAATGGAAACCAATTTTTATATTTTTTAAGAGATAATAGTCCTAACTTATGATTTTTAAAAGTTGAAAGGTAAGTATTGCTATTTATCACTATTTCATTTTTCACATACATATTTTTGTCATTGTAATATTTAAAGCTTAATAGCGGGGGCACATAAAAATGGCCCGAATTATGTTATATCTTGTCTATTTTTAAACTTTATTTTATTTGGTATAAACCAAACGATTTCCTGCCTTTTTATCTTTTGCTGCAATACAATAAAAGTATGGAAGAGCCGACTACCATCATTGACAGGGATGTGTTGAAAGTTTTGTCTGCGGATACGAGGATGGACATACTGAAGATGCTGAACGAAGGAGCAAGAACACCATCCTTTCTGGGCAAGCATCTCAACAAAAGCGATGCCACCATTATTGAACATTTAGATGTAATGGTAAAGCATGGTTTGGTGAAAAAAGTAGAGCAGCCTGGCAAGAAATGGGTTTTCTATACTTTAACTGAACGCGGGTATGGAATTGTTTCAAGCAAGTCAAGAAGATTGATAATCATTCTTGACACTTCAATCCTAGCATTTTTTGGTGGAATTTTTAGTCTCATGCAATATTCTACTCAAGTTGGTTATCTTGCAGCAAGACAAGAAATAGAAAAAGCTCCTTTAGCAGAAGGAGCTAAAACAATTTCAACTTTATTCCCATCATACCTCTATATTTCTATTGCACTTTTTGTGATTGCTTCAATCGGATTTGTTTTTTATATCTACAAGAAATCAAAATTAAAAGGATGGAGAGTATGAAAAAATTGATTCCTATTTTTGTATTTACTTTTATGTTGCTGACTGTCTCTCCTGTGTTTGCACAGCAACAGACTTACTGGCATTCGAATGATTATTACAGTGTTGAATTGACTGGAACTGGGAATGCTTTTGTTGTTGCAAATATCAATCTCGAGAGTCTTTCTGAAAAAGAAGTTTCTTCCATAACTTTGCAAATACCTTACAATAAAGTTCAAATTTACAAATTGGTCCAAGGTGGAGGTTATTATTATGTTGATGTGTGTACTCCGCCAAGGTTATGTAATCCACAGGATATTTATCCAAGATATTATGAACCCGCATTTTTAGATTATACAACAGAAACTTTGGCAGACTCTACATTAGTCAGGTTTAACTTAACTCACCCTATTGTCAATAATTCCCAAACAAACCTCTATTTAGTTTTTTCAACTCCGAGAATTGCAAAAGAAACTTTCCAAGGATTTGAGTTTAACTTCAAAACAATTCAAGACAGCAAATCTCTAACAAGATATGTTGGAGCCAGCATCACTGTTCCTGAGAACATGGAATTGAAAGGCAAGCCAAAATTCAATATCGATTACAAGCCATCTGAATTAGCTACCATGACAGCACCATCCGCCAAGGGGTTTGTCGATATGATAAGGTATCCTTATGGTGGATATCAGTATTCTGCTCAGAATCTCTTGCCTGGAGAATCTTTCACAATAACCGGATTGTATGGAGAGAATTTTTTCCTGCTTTATTTCTATGAAATTATTATTGGTGTTTTGGTTTTGATTGTTCTCTTGGTTTTATTCTATGCTTTCATCTACAGAAAAGTTAGGAGAATGTTTGCAAGAAGGGTAAAAGGAGAAGAAATAAGAAGGAGGGGGGGATTTTCTTTTGGTCGCACATTGGTGGTCGGAATATTTTCAGGGTTTATTTTTGTTTTTGCTTTCTTTGCTTTGACATATTTATCTAGTTTATTCCAAGGTGGATATTACTATTATCAACCAGTTTTAACAATACTGTTCTTCTTACTGGACGCAATAATTTTGATAGTTTCATTATTTGGCTTGCCTTACTACCTTTATTCAAGATACAGCAAATCGGAAGGGGTTGTTGCAGGAATACTCTCAATCATCACGACTCTTTTGTTGCTGGTGATAATTTCTATTCTGTTTCCTTCTTCACCACCGATTATCTATGCTAGAACTACACTTGAAGGGATTTCACAAGTCACTACCAAATAAATTTTTAATTTATAATTATTATTAAACATAATTAAAGTGAACTATATGAAAGAATTAAAGGTTACATGCTCTGCATTCAAGAGCAACGGTTTAATACCTGTGAAGTATACATGCGATGGAGATAATGTAAATCCTCCTCTAAAAATGGAAGGGATGCCGAAAGAAGCTAAAAGCTTGGCTTTAATAGTTGATGACCCTGATGCTCCGATGGGGACATGGGTTCACTGGGTTGTTTGGAACATTGCTGTTACAGAAAAAATAGAAGAGAATAGTATTCCTGGGGTTGAGGGGTTGAACAGTTCTGGAAAACATTCTTACCATGGCCCTTGTCCTCCTTCTGGAACGCACAGATATTTTTTCAAAGTTTATGCTCTGGATAATAAACTGGACATTAGCACGAATTCTAATAAGGAAAATGTTGAACGAGCGATGGAAGGACACATATTGGCAAAAGGGGAAATTATAGGTTTGTACAGCAGAAGATAGTTGATTAAATCTTAAATATCTAATATTATCAACAATGGTGTAAACCAGAAAGAATTTTTTAAGGAGACATATATTTCTGTTAGAAAAATTCAGAATGAGAAATCTAATTCTGAATGAGAAAATATAGTAAATAGAAGTTTAATATTAATGAGTGAATGACAACCCGATACGAAAATACTAAGAATAAATAATGAAAAAATTAACGTTATATTATGAAACTCCTGATTATACTAACTATTGTTCTTTTACTGATTGGTATTCCAGTTTTGGCCCAAAATGTTACTCTTATGCAAGCAGGACTGCTTCCTGACAATCCTTTCCATCCTTTTCAAGATTTCTTCGAGCAGTTACAATTATTTTTTGCTTTTAGTCCTAAAGCAAAAGCCAACACTCATCTCCAGCTAACAGAAAAAAGACTTGCTGAACTTAATCTTGTAATAGAACAAAATAAAACAGACCTAATCCCAATTCTTTCTGACAAATTTGAAAAAGAATTAAATGATACTGAAAATGAAATAAATTTTGCAAAAGCTTTAGGTCAAAATGTAACCGAGTTAGCTCAACATGTTGCTGGAGAGACTTTCAAACATCAGTTAGTTCTTCAAAATCTGCTAGATAAAGTTCCTGAACAAGCCCGACCATCTATTGCAAATGCGATAAATAAATCACAAGAAGGGCATATTGCAGCAGTTGAAAGTATTTTAGAAAGTGGCAATGCGACTGGGAATATTAATATGACTTTCGTGGTTAGAGGTCAGACTTTTACTCAAACATTTGTTGTTTCTAGAGAACATGGAAAGCCAAAAATTTTGAGAGGTGGAATTGGTGGTGGTGAGAATGAAAATATCAGTGAGATTATCATTACTACTATCACAACAACCGCAACTTGCCCAAGCGAATTAGTCAATATAACTTGCCCCTCCACTACGACAACTACTAGCACGACTACTACTTCTCCACCAATAAACCCACTTCAAATTCTTTCAGTGCAACCTATTCCAGCAAATCCGAAAATAGGTGATACTCTAAATTTCAATGTGACTGTGAAAAATGTAGGAAATGTTCCCATTTATTACTCGGTTGGAAGTGGTGGTAATGCGCTCATAGTCTCATACTCTCCATCCGGATTTTTCGGTCCCTCATCTAGTGCATGCTCTCCACTTCTCCGTGCTCTAACCATTCAGTCCAATGAGATCGCTAATGTAGGATTGGTGTGTCCAGAAATATACAGTCCATTAATAAAATCAGGAATACTTACAGCCAATCTATCATTCCGTTGGGGCTATGTAGCTAGCATCGTGTCGATATTCTCAAACTCTATATCAACTTTGTATGCAATAGATGTAAGTCCTGCAAATACAACAACTTCCACTACCACAACAACTTCCACTACCACAACAACTTCCCCACCAACATATCCGGTCCAAATTCTTTCAGTTCAAACTATTCCAGCAAATCCGAAAGTGGGAGATACCCTAAACTTCAATGTCACTGTCAGAAACGACGGGAATGTTCCAATTTATTATGGCGGTGGAGCAGCAAGCACACTTTCAGCGACTTACTCTAATACAAGTATCTTTGAAGATGCTGTAGGTTCGTGTTCAAATAGTGGATTTTTGCCAACACTTACTTCAACGCAGAGTGCAAGTGTGTATTTAGCTTGTTCAAACAGACAATTAAACAGCACTGGCGTTACTGTTGCAAATTTAACTTTTGCATGGGGTTACGACACAAGTCATTTCAATAATTCAATATCATTTTTGCAAACTGTTAATATTAGTTGAAAAAGTAAAAACTTAATTGAAAAACTATCTTGGCAAATAATTTTAACACATACTAATACTCTTGAACTGTAGTCCAGCCAGAGAGCACACATTCTGGCATCAAATCTTAAAATCATATGATTTACCCCGTAAAATCTTAAATATCTAATATTATCAACAATGGTGTAAACCAGAAAGAATTGTTGCATTATATATTTGTGCGCACAGAATAATAAAAAAATTTAATATAGTCAAGATAAATATTAAAAGATGAACAAAATAAGAACAAAAAGTGAAAAACTACTAAAACAACTTGTTAGAGGAATCAATAGCTACATAACCCGCCCAAAGATTCATTTTAGAAAAGTTAGTAACGAAATTTTAGAGCATTTTTCATTTTTAACTTGGGTGGCCAAAAGAGTGTTTCTACCTATAGCATTATTGTATTTCCTTATAGGAACAATTTTTGGAGTCAGAGTCATTGACTCATTGTTTTTGGGGTTCATAATATTTATTTATAGTAGCTTTTTACCAGACTTTGATTTTGCGTTCAAAAAAAGTAATCGAGAGTCTCCTTGGTACAAAAAATATATATTCTTGTTTTTTGCACCTATCTACCTCTTTTATCTTATTTCTGAAGAAATGAAGTCAATTTATACGGCCAAGCCTAAGCCATTTCATGATTTTAGGATGATGGCAGCGTATGGTTTATTCCTGCTTGTCCTAGGTTTGATCTTCTATGGGAATCCATTAGAAATTTTTTCACTTATGATATTTGGGGTGCTCGGGTATTTTTCACATTTAGTAACTGATGATTATTTTAAAATAAGTAAATTATTGAAAAGGATTTGAAACACATTAATGAAAAAATAAGCTCGTAAAATATAATGAATTTTAAAAGAGAAAACATAATTTATTCTCATGCCAAAGTTAAAAAGAAGCTTAAGTCTTTTTGATGCTACTGCTTTAGCTATAGGCGCAATAATCGGAGCTGGCATATTTGTAATTTCTGGTGTTGCCTCTGGATTAGCTGGACCAGCCGTAATTCTCTCGATAATCATTGCTGGAATAGTTTCTTCCTTAACAGCATTTAGCTATGCAAAACTCAGTTCAAGATTTGCAGAAGAAGGCAGTATTTATGTTTATGCAAAGAAAACTATTTCGCCTTTTTCAGGATTTATGACAGGCTGGTTGTGGGTATTTGAGAACATAGTTGCAGGAGCAACTGTCAGCATAGGTTTAGCTAGTTATCTTGTTTCCCTCTTTCCGCAGTTTTCTCTAGTTCCAGTTGCTATGTCAGCAGCGTTGATATTGACATTAGTAAACTTGATCGGCATAAAACAGTCAAGTATTTTTAATGCAATTTTAGTCTTGCTAAAAATATCTGTCTTGATTTTATTTGTCATCATAGGATTCTTTCATTTAAATTTTTCATTCTATCAACCATTCATGCCCAATGGTATTATTGGAGTGCTTAATGGAGCTGCCCTGATATTTTTCGCCTACATAGGTTTTGGGAGACCTGCAACTGCTGCTGAAGAAATAGAAAATCCAAAGAAAACAGTGCCTCATTCTATAATTTTATCATTGGTTTTATCAACAATTGTTTACATTCTTGTGGGAATCGTTTCTGTTGGTTTGATTCCGTATCAAAAATTAGCCAGTTCTGGTTCTCCTATAGCTGATGCTGTTGAATATGGAATAAAAATTTACTGGTTAAAGTTGTTAGTCAGTTTTGCCGCTATTATTGCAACTTTAAGCGTTTTGCTAACTACACTAATAGGAGTTTCAAGAGTTTCCTTTGCAATGGCAAGAGATAAAGCTTTACCAAAATTTTTAAATAAAATACATAGAAAATTTGGCACGCCATACATAGCTATAATCATTACTGGAATAATAACGGCAATATTGCCTATTTTTGGTAGCTTAAAACAAATGGCAAGTGTCACTAATTTCGGATCGTTATTCGTTTACGCTATGGTCAATTTTTCAGCAATAATGTTACTGAAGAAAGAAATCAAATCTAAAGTGAAAAATCTCTTTTATATCGTTATTTCATTTTTGGGTTTAATTTCGTGCATTACTTTACTTTTTTTCTTAAATTTTGAATCATGGTTAATCGGGATTTCATGGATAACAATTGGTGTGATTTATTTTATTTTCAACAAGAAAAGAGAATAAAAGACCGATTAAGAATTTTAAATTATATTTCCAATTTTTACTGAAAAAGCATAACTTTCAAGGAAATATACATTTTAGTGAAGTTCCACAAAAATCTAACTGTAAAACACCATTACTGATAATCTTAAATCTTAAATATTTATCTTTCAAAGATTCTAACAAGTGAGAAAAATGGGTGAATCTGTTCTACTTCTGTTATTTTAATCTATATAAAATATCAATTTTATCTTATACTAGTTGGTGTGAAAGATGAAAGGAATCGATTTCAGGAAAATGAGTAGCAAGTGGCAGAAGAGATGGGAAAAAGCTAAAATCTTTGAGGCAAATGTAGATAATAAAAGGAAGAAATTCTTCACGTCGATTATCATACCATATGTAAACGCTAATATGCACATCGGCCATTCGTTCACCTACACTAGAACGGATGCATATGCCCGCTTCAAAAGAATGCAAGGCTTCAATACGCTTCTTGCTGAGGGCTTTCATGCAACAGGAGAACCAATATTGGGAACGGTTGAAAGGCTGAGGAATAATGATCAAAATCAAATTGAAACGTTGAAACTTTACGAGGCGACCAACAAGGATTTGGAGGATTTTAAGAAAAGAGGGTCGGAGTACGTAGCAAAATATTGGATGAAGAAAATTACCGAAACGATGAAACAAATGGGATTTTCAGTTGATTGGAGACGGACATTTATAACAGCAATCGATCCCAGTTTCTCCAGGTTTATAGAATGGCAATACAACACCTTGCGGAAGAAAGGTTTTGTCGTTCAGGGGACTCACCCTGTAATTTGGTGCCCCAAGGATCAAAGCCCAACAGGGGACCATGACAGGCTTAAGGGAGAAGGGGAAAGCCCGATTGAATATACAATTGTCAAATTCAAACTTGACTCCGGAGAAATAATTCCTTGCGCAACCTTACGTCCGGAGACAGTTTACGGTGTAACAAACATTTGGGTTAACCCCGAGGGAAGGTATGTTGGAGCCAAGGTTGATGGCGAAACGTGGATTGTCGGAGAAAATGTAGTGGAAAAGTTGAAAGATCAACTGCATGACGTAAAAATAATTTCGAAAATTACAGCCGAGGACCTTATTGGAAGGTTTGCCATTAATCCTGTGAACCAGGAGAAAATCATAATTTTGCCGGCTTCTTTGGTGGATCCAAATACCGGGACCGGTATTGTCATGTCAGTTCCTGCGCATGCGCCGTATGATTGGATTGGGCTGAAGGATTTGCAGCACAGCAAGGATGAAATAAGAAAGTATGGCTTGGATGAGACTGAGGTGAAAAACATAAAGCCGATCGGTTTGATTGACGTGGAGGGGTTCGGAGAATTTCCTGCTGTTGAGCTTTGCGATAAAATGGGTATTGCAAGCCAGAAGGAGGTTGAAAAATTGGACAAGGCAACAAACGAACTTTACAAAAAGGAATTCCACACCGGTGTCTTGAGGGGTCTTTACGGCGATCTTGCTGGCAAAAAGGTTTCTGAAGTAAAAGAGCAGATGATTGAAAAATTTGCTGAGAAAAAAATTTTTGAAAGCATTTGGGAGATGACTGCCCCGGTTGTTTGCCGTTGCACTACTCCGTGCTATGTGAAAATTCTGGAAAACCAATGGTTTTTGAAATTCTTGGATGAGGAGTGGAAAGATTCTGTTAGGTATGCAATAAAGAAAATGAAGTTCTACCCGGAAATTGTCAGGCAGCAGTTCTTGAGCACAGTTGACTGGCTCAAGGACAAAGCGTGCGCAAGAAAATCCGGACTCGGCACAAGGTTGCCTTGGGACAAAAGCTGGATTGTGGAAACATTGGGCGACTCGACAATTTACATGGCATACTACACTATCGCAAGGATAATCAATGAAAAGAAAATTCCTGCTGAAAAATTGAAGGACGAGGTTTTTGATTTTATATTCCTTGAAAAAGGAAATTCGAAAGATGTTGCTAAAAGAGCAAAACTGAATGAAAAAATTTTGAAAGAAATGAAAGAAGAGTTTGAATATTTCTATCCAGTCGACATAAGAAATTCCGGAAAAGACCTTGTTCAAAACCATTTAACTTTCTATTTGTTCCACCATGTTGCCATTTTCGCAGAAAAGTTCTGGCCAAAAGCAATTAGTGTAAATGGCTTTGTGAATGTTTCCGGCACAAAGATGAGCAAGAGCAAGGGAAACATAATTCCTTTGAAAGATTTGATAGATGCCATTGGTTCCGATTTGGTTAGAATAAACATTGCTGCCTCTAACGAGGGATTGGATGATGCGGATTGGAGAGACGAGAGCGTTGCCAGTTATGAGGCTAGGCTGCAGTTCTTATTCACCCTTGCAAGGGAAATGAAAAAGGCAAGGAGGAACAGTATGATTACGATAGACAACTACCTGAACAGCAGGATGCAGGAGCATGTAAAAAACGCTACAGCCTGCTATGAGGAGATGAAGTTCAGAAGTGCTGTGCAGTCCGGGTTGTTTAACGCAACGAATGACATCAAGTGGTACATAGAAAGGTTGGGGGGAATAAAGAATTGCAACAAGAAGGTGCTGAAAGAGGCTGTTTCTACTGTTGTAAAATTATTGGCTCCATTAACGCCGCACATATGCGAGGAGATGTGGAGCAAGATTGGCAAAGGATTTGTTTCAACAGCTGTATGGCCTTGCTACGATGAAAAACTTGTTGACAAGAATGCAGTCGAGCTTGAAGGGATTCTTCTAAAGGCAGTGGAGGATTTGAGAAACGTGTTGAAGATTGTTGGGAAAAAGAACAAGGCTTACCTGTATGTTGTAACCGATAAGGAGCTGAGGCATTTGGAGGATGGAAAGGATTTTATAAGAAAGCAGCTTGGCTTCAAAAGGATTGAATTGTTCAAAGCATCAGACAGCAAAAAATACGATCCGCAGGGCAAGGCTGCGAAGGCCAAGTACGGCAAGCCAGGAATATTCCTTGAATAGGTTAAAAGGACAATTGGGCTACTTCTAGACCGCCTGCTATTACGAGTATTACAACCGAGATGAGCATGAGCTTGAAGCTGTCGTACAATATAGGCAAAAAATGCTTCGAATGCTTCCTCGTTATAGCAGCAGATACGACACCGCCAGCTATGCCGCTTATGAAATAGGCAAGGATTTCAAGGCTGCCATGGGGAAAGAAGAGCATTACTGCAAACGGCAGACCATGCAATCCGCCGATGCCCTTTGCAAGTTCGCCAATCGCGGCTGAAAGTATAGAGGAATTCCAGGCCAAAATGAAGATAGCACCGGCGCCGAAAAGGAATGAAAAGAGGAAGGAAAGAAAAAGCACGCCGACATTGTTTACAACTATCTTTTCAAACGTGTCTATAATAGTCGCCTTACCCCTTATCGCCGTTATCTCGTCCAGCTGATTTTTAAACATCGTTTTTGTCACATTTTCCGGCACAATGAGGTATATGACAGAAAGGCTGAGTATCATGCCGCAGAAGAACGCTGTGTAAACCTTTAACACATCACCATATCTTTGAAAGATGTTCATGCTTTTATCAACCAGCTCCTCCTCCTGCTCCTCCTCATATCTTGCCAGGTTAACCATGAAGGGTGTCATGGCTATGGTTATCAGCAGTGTTGAAAACAAGCCTATGGAATCCTTGAAAATCATAAAGGAAACGACAAGACATATTACAGAAACTATACCGCCAATAAGAAACATCCACCATGGGTTTTTTAGCGCCACCCTTATAGGAACGAGCTTCTCAAGTACCATCTCTATCAAATTAAATTAAGCTTAAAAAGATAAATTATTAAAGTTAAATGCTGTAAGATGGTGGTATGAAAGTCTCGAAGAAGGTAATAATATCCCTTTTTATCGCATTTATTATGCTCGGCTCTACAGTAGCATATACCTTCATGCAAGGCTTTAGACAAGAAGAAAATAACACAAAACTGCCAGATACGAATATAGTTGGCTACGAACTCACAGGGGAGCAGGAGAAACTTTTTATGCAAAACGGAAAGACGATTTTGAAATTTTTGTATAACCTTGCCTGTGAAGGTTGTATACAAAGGAAGAATGTGCTTGAGGGTGCGGTTAATGACAAAACCTTCTCAAACCAGCTGGTGCTTGAGGAGATACTAACCAACAAAACAGGGCTGCCTATGCTGACTGTACTGAGCTATCGCGGGCAGAGGGTGCTGACAAACTTTACCAACGAAGAGCTGGTAGAGGCTTTGTGCGACATGATGGTTCAACCTCCAGTAGGGTGTGCTGTGAGAAAGGTTTAGGTTCAAAAATTTTAAGTAACTCTGTCACTTAATTGATAGAATGAAGGCTGCAATTCTAGCTGGTGGTGAAGGAAGACGATTAAGGCCGTTGACTGGCAAAATCCCAAAACCTCTAATCCCGATCAACGGCGTACCGATGATAGAAAGGGCAGTCAGGATTTTGGAAAATTCAGGGATTGATGAGGTTGTAGTAGTCATCAAAGATAAAGCCAAGATTAAAAACTATCTGAACAGTTTGAAATGGAAGATTAAAATAATGTTTGTGGAAAAGGATACGAAGGATATTTCTGAGGCATTTTTCGCCCTTAAAGATGATTTTAAAGAAAAGTTTTTTTACTTAAACTCGGACTTGATTTTTGATCCAGAGGTGTTTTACAAATTCGTGAACGACACTAAAAATAGTGAAGCGGATTTAGTAATCTGTGTCAGCAAAAAAGTATCCGACCCTAACCATCCAAAAGTAATAATTGACAATAAACTTAACGTCATCGGGACTGGCCAGCCAAAAAACGGCTATTCAATAACGGGGATTTCTTTATGCTCTCCATCCTTGTTTGATGAGGAAGAAAGAAGCAAGAGAATGGGGGATTTGCCATTTCCTGGATTTTTTAGCGAAACTGACAATAGGGAAATACACTGTTACAGCTTACAAGTTTCCAGAGGTTATTGATATTAACACTTACGAGGATTTTAAGAAAGCTGAGGAATTTTTAAAGAAATTATAATTCTGCATTTAATTCATACCTTTTCAGCCAAAATTTGCCAATGACAAATATTCACTTTTTCATTTTTATTTTTTATATTTCGTACAATTGGTTTATGAATAAGGGTTTTTACCTCATTGAACTCTGATCTCTCTTTAATTTCTATTATTCTGAATTTACTAAATAAAGATCTGACACCATTTTCATCAAAAAAGTGGTGGATTGTTCCCTTATCCGACATATATGTGCCCTTTTCGATTCTCTTGCCAATTCCAAACTTGTAGTCTTTTATAGAGGACATTGTTACGAGGAATAGCCCTTTCTTTTTTAACACCCTCCTGATTTCAAAGGTAGCCTTTTTTATTTTGTTCAAAGGGTTGTGGTGAATGGTATTTATGCTAATAACCGCATCAAAATAACCATCAGGAAATGGTAATTTAATCACGCCATGTTCAACCAAATAGTAATTACTAATTTTTTCTTTTTCTAGCCATTTTTGAGCTTTGCTCAAAGCAGTTGCGGATATGTCAGAGCCAACGACAAAAAAGTTTTTTTTAGCAAGGTATACAATATGCCTGCCTCTTCCACATCCCAAATCTAAAATTCTTTTAAATTTTCTTTTCTTGAATAATTGCACTGCATTTATAACTGCAATATCCGGTATAGTCCAGTTTATTTTACCCCTTCTAAACAAATTTTCCCAAGACTTTTTTTGTTTCATAATTTATAACAGACCTTCAACTCTATTTCAACCTTGCCTTTATCCTTCTCACACCAGCAGCCACTGCTTCCTCCTTGATTATCTCAAACCTGCCGAGCTCTTTTGTGTTTTTCACGTGCGGCCCTGCGCAGATCTCTTTTGAGAAGTTACCAATGGAATAGACGGAAACCCTTTCACTGTATTTATGTTCAAACACTGCCTGCGCACCCATTTTTTTCGCTTCATCCAAGGTCATCTCTTCCCTTTTGGCCGGCAATGCCTTTTTGATTTGCTCGTTTACAATCTTTTCCACTTCCCTCAATTCCTGTTCAGTCAGCTTTCTGTCAAAGTTAAAGTCAAAGCGCAGCCTTTCCGGGGTTATATTCGAACCTTTTTGGACTATGTCCTTTCTGTTCAAAACCCTACGAAGCGCTTCGTTTAACAAATGTGTTGCAGTATGTAGCCTGGTTGTCTGCTCGGACGTATCAGCCAAACCGCCTTTGAACTTCTTCTCTGCACCTATTCTGGAAATCTCCTGGTGTTTTTTGAATTCCTCCTCAAATCCCCTTTCATCCAGGGGAATGCCATGCTCCTTTGCAAGCTCTTTTGTCATCTCTATCGGAAATCCAAAGCTTTGAAACAGCAGGAACGCATCCTTTCCGCCAATCTTTTTTGCATGCTTGGCAATTTCTTCAAACTTCTTCAAACCCCTTCCAAGCGTGTTTCTGAATTTCAATTCTTCCTTCTTGGTTTCAGTAAAAATAAATTCCTCATTTTTCTCCAAGAGCGGGTAATCTTTTTTGTATATGCCAATAACTATTTTCACCAATTCGCCAAGGAACTCTTTTTCAATTCCGATAATTTTTCCATGCCTTATGCATCTTCTCATCAGCCTGCGCAGCACATAACCCCTGTCCACATTGCTTGGCGAGATCTCCTCGGACATTATGAATGTTGAAGCCTTTGCGTGGTCTGCAATAACCCTTATGGACTTTGTCTGCTTTTCATTTGGCGATTTGATTCTTGAAACCTGCTTTATTTTTTCGACTATCGGTTTGAACGTGTCAATCTCATAAACGCTATTTTTATTGTTCAAAGCGGCAACAGTCCTTTCAACACCCATGCCGGTGTCAACATTTTTCTGTTTCAGCAATTCATACCTGCCTTCCGAAGTTTTGTTGTACTGCATGAACACATCATTCCATATCTCAAAGTATTTTCCACAGCCGCATCCGGGTTTGCAGCCTTTTCCGCAGGGTTTCTTTCCGCCATCGTAAAATATCTCCGTATCGGGACCGCACGGACCGGTTTGGCCAGCCGGGCCCCACCAGTTATCCTTTTTTGGCAAGTAAAATATTCTCTCCTTAGGTATTCCTACGCTTTCCCAAATCTCCGCACTTTCCTCGTCCCTTGGCGCATCCCTGTCGCCTGCAAAAACACTTACATACAGCCTTTCCCTGCCCAGGCCAAGCCACTTCTTGCTTGTCAAAAATTCAAAGCTCCATTCTATAGCCTCCTTTTTAAAATACTCTCCCAAGGACCAGTTGCCAAGCATCTCAAAAAATGTCAGATGAAAGTCATCACCAACCACATCTATGTCATCCGTCCTCAAACACTTTTGCACGTTTACCAATCTTTTCCCAAGTGCATGCGGCTGACCTAAAAGAAATGGGGTGAGCGGGTGCATACCAGCTGTTGTAAACAAAACAGTGGGGTCTTCCTCAGGGACCAGCGGGGCATTGGGGATAACCTTGTGGCCTTTTTGTTTGAAAAATTCCAAGTAAAGGATTTTTAATTTGTTTGAGTCTATCATATGCCAACCCGTATCATTTTTATTACACTTATATCTAAATTTTTATAGTTGAAACAATTAAAGGATAGTTGTTTTAACCACTTGGAGTGGTACCAATTTGTTATGATGCCTGTTTTTGCTAAATTTCAATATGGTTGGTATAAACCTTGACCGGTCAAAACAGTTGACATTACTGATTCTTTTGCTAGCAATAGTCGGCCTGGCAGCCATAACCTTTGCAGTGCAGAACATCAAACCGATTGAGATGGAGATAGGTGCTATTGAGGAACCGATGGAGGGCAAGCTCGTGAAGATTAGTGGAAGTATAGAAAACATAAGGAAGAGCAAGAGCGGCAACCTGTATTGGCTAGTTGGTGACGGTAATAACATAACAGTCCCCCTCCTTGACGGGAAGTTCAAAAAACTAACTGCAAAACGCGGTGATACTGTAGATATCATTGGCCTGGTCTCAATATACAACGGTGAGATGGAGATAATGCCGAAGGAGATAGCAATAAGGTGATTTTTTGCTCGATATTCTTTTTTTCATAGTAATAGGCGCTTTGCTTGGCATTGTTGTTGGCTTCATACCCGGCTTCAGCTCCAACAACCTTTCTATGCTTGTTATAACCTATGGCTTGATATCTTCTGATTACCATCTAGCTGTAACTGCCGTTGCCATAGAAATATCCTCTTCCTTCTTTGAATTCCTCTCACCGATGATATTTGGCATTGGAAATGATGCCACTGCACTGGCTGCAGATGTTGCTTACAGTGGTATAACAGAAGAATCGTTCAAACGTAGTGTAAGCATAGTGATCAGTGGCGGGCTGATAGGGATATTGGTTGCGATGCCGCTGATATTTTTTGCGGAAAAGGTCTATCCAACAGTATACAGCAGCCTTAAGCCGTTGGTGGCATGGATATTGTCATTTTTATGCGTTTACATGGCATGGATAGAGAGAACGTGGAAGAAAAAATTTTTTGCAACAACCGTATTCATTTTATCTGGCATGATGGGGTTGCTGATAAAAAATAGTGGTTTAATTTCTTCAAACTATTTGCTGCTGCCCGTGTTCATCGGCCTGTATGGCTTCAGCTCGATTCTATCAAAGAGGCATGGAAAGGAGGAATTGATACAAGACATAACATTTGTAGAAAAGGCTAGGTCCACTGCAATAGCGTTTATTGCCAGCATGTTTGCGAGCCTGATACCTGGGATGAAACGCGGCCAGGCCTCTGCAGTAGCCTTGCAAATTGGTGGTGCGATAAAACGCGAAGAGGTATTGTTCATACTTCCTCTAGTGTCGCTTGCCTTTGCCACGCTATCAATTTTTATTTTAGGTTCGACTGGGCGAGTCAGGAGCAGTTTGACTTATGATATACAAGAGGTTGTCGGCAACCCGTATTTTTCTCAAACTGTGCTTTTTGCAGGTTCTGTAGCGATCACTGCATGCATCTCTTCAGTTATATTAATTTTTGTTGCCAAGCCTATCGGCAAACTGCTTTCAAAGATAAATGAAAGATACCTGAAAATTTTTGGTTTTTTAATTGCTGCTACACTTGTAATTAATTTCACAGGATTTTATGGTGCACTGGTAGCATTCACTGCCACCTGCATAGGTTTGCTGTCTTCGAGGTTTGGCATACGGTCAGTGCATCTCATGGGTGTGTTGTTGCTGCCGTCGATAATTTCATCAGTGATTTTATGAAAAAATTAATTGCATCCATAATTTTGATCGGGATCATAATTTTGATCGGGATAATTGCTGTTTTTATTCAAATTAAATATTTTTCTCATGACTCATGTTATGAAGGCACTGTTGTGCCAGTATTTTCACCCTACAATTCTGAGGAGATATTCAACTTGATCAAAAACGCAAAGAATGAAATAAAGCTGGAGGTGTATGAATTTTCTTCCAATCAGTTAGCAGATGCTTTGATCGATGCGAGGCAGCGCGGCGTTTCCGTGGACGTTATACTTGAGCCGTCTGTCTATCAAAATAATAATATTTTCAACAAGCTCATCAACAACGGCATATATGTAAACTGGGCTTTGAAAAAATTTCACAATACGCATTCGAAATTTGCTATAATAGATGATAATATTGTTTTTGTCGGGTCGATGAACTGGAGCGAGAACGCGCTGAAAAACAACAGGGAGGCCTCGGTAATAATCTATTCGCAGAAACTATCTGAGGAGTTTGAAAAAATCTTTGATGCTGATTTTGCTGATTAACCGCATATATGTTTTTTCACATTTCATACCAAAGGTTTAAAAGTCTGATTTTAGGAAGTTATATTTGATGATAGCTCTACAAGACAAAAAGGCAGGCCGCATGAATAATCATACGCCAAAATACGGTTTTGGAGAAACCGTGATATTAAAATATCTATTGAATGATTTTTTGGAGGAGTTTTGTTCAGGTGTATCATTTTATCCTGGGAGGTATATTTCACCCAATGAAATGTTTGGAGAATTAAAATTACAGGAGAGGGAACATTTTAATGCTCATTTGGCCAGGTTAAAGCAGGATGGTTTAATAGAGGGCTGTGAAAATTCTGTTAAAATAACGGATGACGCATTGCTTTATGCTTTAACCCACTTGAGATGTGTGTTTGATAGCCCAATGAAAAAATTTGATATCAGCAGCCCTGATATGGAAGCACTTGTTATGGGATATTTGGATTTTAGAAAAGATCGCAAGGGGGGGTTCAAATTATATCAAGACTTTGTATTTAAGGGCCGTATATCAAAGAAAGAACGAAAGCAACAAAAAACTTAATCCCTGTCGAACTGGATTGAAATTTTCTTTCCTTCGAATTCCATCATCCCACCGTGTTTCCCTCGCAGTTTGCCCACAAAAATTTTCGACGCACCCACTTCTTTTTTCAAAACCTTTTCATGTTTTTTTAAAATATTGTTTGTTTTTTCATCAGAATTAAAACTAATTGAAATTGTTTCTTTAACCTGAAACTTGTTCTTCTTTCTCAAATCTTGCACCTCCCTAACAAGCTCCCTAATCATTGCTTCCTCCAAAAGTTTTTCATCAAGTTTTTTATTTATAAAAATTTTACCAAAATCAAAATCATTTTCTGAAAACTCCCCCTTCGGCCTATCTTTTGTAACACGTATGCATTTACAGTTGCACATTTTAAGTAAAACATCTTCCAATTGCTTTACTGATTTGACCAAATTTTTATCTTTAGAGAAAACAAGAATTTCACCGACCGGCCATCTTCTTTTTATGTTTGCGGACTGCCTGGCTGAAAAAGATGATTCAACTATTTTCCTAGCAATCTCCATGTTGTTTTCCAGTTTTTCATCAACAAGCCTTTCATTTAATCTGGGCCATTCCGTGAGATGAATGCTTTGTTGCTTCTCAAATTTTTTATAAAACTCTTGATAACAGTGCTCTGCAAAGAATGGTATGAAAGGAGCTATCAATTTCAGCAGTTCAAACGTCACATGGTAAAGTGTGTTCAGAATGGCTTCCTTGTTTTTAGAATGCTCCCCCGGCTTTACTTCAGGCCTAATTATTTGAATATACCATCTTGACAGGTCGTATAAAAAGAAATCTTCTATAGCCTTAGAAGCAATATGATATTTCATATCCTCCAGATTTTTTGTAACATTTTTCTTTAAAGATTCCAAGCGTGAAATTATCCACTTGCTTGCCGGGTCTTTTGTTGTTATTTTTTTTGGCTTGTAGTTGTTTGCCTCGCAGTAGGTTTTTACATATTGCACTGTATTGTATAAAATGTTCAAGATCCTGTAGGCATCTTTTCCCGGCGTGTATCCAAAATTTAAAATAAAGTGGGGGTTTTGTTTGACAAAAAGCCATCTCATAACATCTGCACCCATTTTTTCTGCAGCCTCATCGAACCATATCACATTGCCCAGACTTTTGTGCATTGGATTTCCCTTTTCATCGTTGACTTTTTCATAAGAAAGAACTGATTCATAGCAAGTGGTGCCTTCAAGCGTTACACTCATGAACAGCATGGAATAAAACCAAAGCTTTACCTGTTCGCGCATCTCGGATATGAAATCAGCAGGGAACCATTGATTCCAGTATTTTTTGTCTGTAAAATATTTCAAAGTGGAGAACGGGACTATGCCGGCATCCAGCCAACAATCTCCTACTTCTTTCACCCTTTCAGCTACACCTTTGCATTTGGGACATTTTATTTTTATTTCATCTATCCACGGCCTGTGCAGTTCTGGCAAACTGTCAATCATTTTGGGATCAATTGCCTTTTCTCGTAACTCTTTTTTAGAGCTTATCACCTCAACATGGCCGCACTCGCACCTGTAAAATGGTAAGGGTAGCCCCCAGTATCTTTTTCTGGAGATGCACCAGTCACCCATATTCGTTAGCCAGTCCTGCATCAGCTTGCCACCGAACTCTGGATACCAAACAACCTTTGCAGCCTCTTCTTTCATTTTCTGCCTTACGCCATCGGATTTTATGAACCACTCTTTTACTAACCTAAAAACCAATTCTTCCTTGCACCTCCAGCAAATGGGATAGTTATGTTTGTAATCCTCTACCTTGAATAAAATTCCTCTTTTTTTCAAATCCTCAATTAGCAATGGCGCAATTCCTTTTACATTTTTTCCTGTGAGCCAGCCAAAGCCTTTGATAAAATATCCGAATTCATCAAGCGGGGCAATTTCAGCAAGACCCTCTTTCTTTCCTAGTTCATGGTCTTCAGCCCCGCAGCCTGGAGCTATGTGGACTATGCCTGTACCTTCTTCTTCACTAACCTCGCCCCAGCTTACTATTCTATGCATAACTCCTCTCTGGGCCTCAAAATCAGGATAAATCGATTCATATTCTATCCCAACTAAATCTTTGCCTTTTAATGACTCCACAACCTCGTGCTCGCCAAGGCATTTTGTAGTTCCTTTTGACAAGTAAATGTAATCGTCTCCTTTTTTTACCTTCACATAATCCAAATCAGGATGAACTGCAGCAGCTACGTTGGAACTTAAAGTCCAAGCGGTTGTAGTCCATACAAGCAAATACTCATTTTTCCTATTTTTGATTTTGAACTTGACAAACAATCCTGGATGGGTAAGTTCCACATAGCTGTCTGCTTGTTCGTGTTGTGACAAAGAGGTTCCACATCTGCAGCACCAAGGCATCGACCTAGTCCCTTCATATAACCATCTCTTTTCATTGCATTTTTTCAAGAAAAACCATATGGCTTCGATGTTGCTATCATCAAAGGTGTGATAAGAGTTGTCCCAATCCATCCACTGGCCCAAACGTATCGATTGCTCAGTTATTCTTTTAGAAAATTTATTCACCCTCTCCCTGCATACCTTTGAAAATTTATCCAAGCCAAAGTTTTCTATGTCATTCTTTGAATTAAAGCCTAAATCTTTTTCAACTTCCACTTCAACCCACAGGCCCTGGCAGTCAAAACCGTTCTGATATCTTTGCTGGAATCCTTGCATTGCCCTGTATCTTAGAAACACATCCTTCAATGTCCTACCCCATGCATGATGAACGCCCATGGGGTTGTTAGCAGTGATTGGGCCGTCTATGAAAGAAAATCTTTTTCCCTTGGAATTTTTTTTAACAAGTTTTTTAAATATTTCATTCTTCTTCCAAAATTCCAGTATTTGCTTTTCTACAGCTACTGGATTGTATGCAGAACTTTCAGTCACCATAAAATCACCTTAGAAATTGGAGTAAATAAAAGTTTAAAATTATGCGGCAATCCGAAAACCACTTTTCACCTTTATCACTATACTTTTTTTAATTAGCAATGTATTTAAACGTTTTAAATCTTTTAAAATGAACCATATTATTATTAGTATGCAATGTGCCATTTGTGGGAAAGAATTTGAAATATTAAAAAAGGTGGAGATAGAAGGCTCGATAGCAAACGTATGCGAGTCATGTGTAAAATTTGGTAATGCTGCAGATACGACGGAAGAGCAGATGTATAAAAAAATAAAAAAAGATGCAGCCCAATTCTCAAGGCCGGTTGTGAAAAAAGAATATGGAAAATAAATTTTCTCAAATGAGGAGTGCGGGGTTTATCAATTATTTATTTGACAAGCACTAAATTAATTTATGAATTTTATATCTACATTTTTTGGAATAGTTCAGATGATTGTAGCTTTATTATTGATTTTTCAGATAAATATAAGTGCTTTTCCAAGTTTTGTATCGTATTTAATAGCTATATTGCTTATAATTTCTGCTCTTTTGGATATACTATTAGAATAATCCTTGTAAGAAATTAAGTTTCTTGTGCAAAATGTTTCCCACTTCAAAGTATTTATATCACATCTGCCATTAAATTTGGTAGTGAGTGAAATGGCAGGTGAAAGCAGAAGGGATTTAGTTTGGAAGGAAGGTAGTTCAGTTCACTCCTGTTGCTATTTCTAGAATTGACTCTAAAGGTCGCATAGCAATTCCCATTTCATTAAGGGCTAAATTGAAAATGATTGAAGGAACAGAAGTAAAAATTTTCTTGGACAAAAATGGGTTGATTATTTCTCCAAAAGCAGGCAGGAATCGCAAAGTTATAGGAATACTCGGTGGTATGGGGCCTGAGGCCACTGCTGATCTTTACATGAAAATAATTAACTTTTGCCAGAAAAAGTATGGTGCAAGGTACGATTGTGATTATCCGCAGATAATTGTTAATAGTATACCAGCCCCGCAAATGATTGATAGTTTGAACAAAACCAGAGAGGTAGAGCTTTGCAACATGCTTATGGAAGGCGTGAAAAAATTGGAAGCAAGCGGCGTAGATTTCATAGTAATAGCCTGCAATACCGTGCACTACTTTATTGAAAAACTCAGAAAGGCTACGAGTATACCGATATTGAGCATAATAGAAGAGACCACAAAAAAGGCGAAAGAAAATAAAATCAAAAAGATTGGGTTGTTAGCAACTACAACAACAGCGAAGCAGAAAGTATATGAAAGAGAGCTGGTAAAGTTTGGCATAACATCAATCCTACCTGATGAAAAGTCGCAGGCTGAGGTAACTGAAATAATAAGAAAAATAATTGCCGGCGATAAATCTAGGAAAGATAAAAACAAGTTGGAAAACGTTATTGAAGGCTTGTTAAAGAGGGGCGCAAGGGGGGTAATACTTGGTTGCACGGACCTGCCTATAATCCTTAAAAAAGATAATTTTGATATAGATATTTTAGATAGTACAGAAGTATTGGCAGAGGCTGCTGCTGACAAAGCTTATGGTGAATAGAATGAAATTTCAACCGCCAAAAGGAACAAGGGACTTTTTGCCCGAGGAGGCTGTTGAGTTACAAAAAATTATAGATTTGTTTAGAGCAACTGCTGAAAAATATGGTTTTGAGCCTTTAATCACGCCGGCGTTTGAGAGTTTTGAGTTACTTGCTGCCAAGGGTGGTTTGGGCGAAGCTGTGAAAGATGAAATATATTATTTTAAAGATAAATCTGACAGAGAGCTTGGCTTAAGGTTCGATTTAACCATGCCGCTAGCTAGGATAATTGCTTCTAACCCACAAATACCAAAACCATTCAAGAGATATGCTATAGACAAGGTATGGAGATATGACAACCCCCAGGCATTGCGCTACCGTGAATTTTGGCAGGGAGATATAGACATTGTTGGAGCTTCGGGACTTGATGCTGATGCAGAAGTAATTGCAATTATATGTGAAGTATTAAAGGAACTTGGCTTTGACGACTTTAAGATAAGAATTAGTGATAGAAGATTAATTCAAGAATTTCTTAAAGAAACTATGTCAATAAAAAACTGGATGGATATAACAACATCTTTGGACAAAAAAGATAAAATCGGAGAAGAAAAAGTAAAAGATGAACTCAAATTAAAAGGACTAGATGACAAACAAATAAGACAGATATTTGATTTTCTAATGGGTGACATAACCTTTGTTGGAAGCGAAAAATTTAAAGATACATTAGACGCTGACTTGAAAAATTTGATTGAAAAGGTTGGGGAGTATGGATTTGGAAAATACATTGAAAAAGATTTATTCTTGGTAAGAGGGCTTGAATATTACACAAGCTTTGTTTTTGAAGTGACTCTTGGTGCAAAAGTCAGCTGTGGTGGGGGAGGAAGATATGATAATTTGATAAAACTGGTTGGTGACCAGGACTTGCCTGCAACTGGCATATCTCTCGGTTTGGACAGGATTTTTGAAATTATGAAAGAGAAAAAAATGTTCGATTTGCCCAAGACAAAATTAGAGGTTTTTGTTGCGAACACAGACGCAGAAGTTAAGAATGAAACGTTAAGCATAGTGCAGAATTTGAGAAGCAACAACATAATATGTCAGATGGATTTGATGGGAAGGAACCTGGCAAAGCAGCTTGACTACGCAGACAAGTGTGGTTTTGATTACGTTGTTATAGTTGGGAAGGAAGAAATCAAAAAGAAAAAATTCAAGCTAAAGGACATGAAAAAAAGATCAGAGAAAACGATGAGTTTGAAGCAGATAAAGGATTTCCTAACTCGCAATACTTGTAGAAAGAGCAAAATATGAGTGGATGTTTGTTTTGTTTTTTCAATCAGCCAAGTCAAACTACCCTGCCGCCAGAGTAATTGACCTCGCCAATTACCAATCCGCAATCCTTGCACAAAACCTCTGAATTTTTCATTTCTATTTTCTTACTTCCGCACTCTGGGCAGGTTTTCATTTTTTCACCTGCATAACAGCTATAAATTAACTTTTAAATACTTTTCGCTTCAGTAAAAAATATTTTAGAAATGTGTTATTCTTGAAGAGTGAATGAAAAAAACTCAATTATTTAACGTCAAAAAAAATAAATAATTATAGATAACATGCTTGGAAAGGCATTTATTTTAATTACAACACTTTTGATTTTTTCTGGTCAACTAGTATTTGCCTATAGTATTGGTGATTTGACAAATTATTTGCAAAATCTCTTTTACACAGTCACCCAGCCAGTGGTTATTGGTTCAACTCTTCCGGACAATTGCTGTTGTGAATCCACAAGCGGTACGAGAAGCTGTATCAGTAGAAGCACTTGCTGGAATGGGCAGGGATGCGTTGGCAATTGTCCATGCTCTTCTGCTACGACAACAACGGTCAATGCTGCTTGCAGCCAGGAATGTGCAAATAGGTATTACGTCATTGGAACTTGTAGAACAGGAAATATATGCTATTCTAGTGAGACTGATATTGGACAGGGCGGATGTCCATCATATAATAAATGCTGTTGCTCTGTTAGTGTTACAACTACTACTGTGAGTGCGACAACTACAAGACAAACTACTACAACAGGGCAAACAACTACAAGCATTACTACAACTTTGCCAACATCCCAATCTTGTGATTATCAATCTGGCTATAGATGCATGCCAAATGCTTGTTATACTTATCAGCAACCATGCGGTTCAACCAATGTTTATAGCTGTCAAGATAAAAACATGAAATGCTGCTTTGGTACATGTTCTGGCACAAGTACGACAGTATCAGGAGGTAATTGCTGCTGTGAAACTAGCAGGGGGCGTAGTTGCATGAGCGTAAGCACTTGTGGAGCGGCTTGCAGGGGTGAGTGCCCATGCCCAACAACAAGTTCGTCAATAACAACTACCACTCAAATAACAACCTCAATAATTGGAACAACGACAGCAAAATCAACTACAACTACGATATCAAGTTGTAGTTATGGAACTGCTGATGCCACATATGGTGTAGATTATGGTGATTATATTGTTTATGCTACTGAAGGTTCCACAAATTCCTGGGCTAAGATAGTTGTGAAAAAAGGTGCGAACATTATTGACACAAAAATCATAAATCAAGGCTCCTATGCAGATTTCACGGCTCTATATTTCAGGGTTGATGTTATAACTGTTAGGGTAAAAGACGGGAATGTTGTTGGGGTTGATTTAACTGTTGGACCTCTAAATGTTGAATGCGTTGGGTTTAAACCAATAACAACTACAATATCAACAACAGTAATTACAACCACACAGCCTCCAATAACTACAACCACTACACCATATCCACCAGCACAATGTGAGAACTACTGCAAATATATGGGATATCTGATTAGCACTTGTGATAATAATTTATTTTTGGGATGCAATGTAAATTACGTTAGGGAATCGGGCCACTGCCCGTGGTATGCGCCAGATTGCTGTTGCAGCCGTAAGTTAATTCAAAGTTGTAATGATTATTGCAAATCTTTTGGGCAATCAAATGGAAAAAATATAACTGTAGGTGGTTGCGTTAAACAAGCTTGTCCATCTGGTAGTTATGGAGGCCCGGATGGGCTTTGCCCCTTGGACATATCAGTATGTTGTTGCTTTGAAGGTTGGGATGTTGAAATTCCTACGTCTATAATGGGTATTACGACGACTACGACAATCCCAGTAACGACAACTACTCAATTATCAGGATATACTACAACAGCAGAACAGACTACTACGACGTTTATTCCGGCACAATGTGAAAACTATTGTAAATATCTAGGATATGTATCAGGTGGTTGTAATTTTAATATTTTTGGCCACTGCAATATACATCAAAAAGAAGAATCAGGAGCTTGCCCGTGGTATGCGCCATATTGTTGTTGTGGGCATAAAATAGTTCAAAGCTGTAATGATTATTGCAAACTTTCTGAAAAAATATTAAAAAAGAATATTACGATAGGCACTTGTGATAGAGACAGTTGCGGGTCTCCAAATACTCGTGGTTGGTACCAGGCTCCGGATGGGCTTTGTCCAATGGATAACCCGATATGTTGCTGTTATGTAGGCTGGGATGTTAAAATTACTACGCCTGCTTAATCATCAATTATTGTAACCAAGACCTCTCTATTCCTCGGTTCAAACAATTCAACAAAAAATACATCCTGCCACGTTCCTAGAACTGTATGGCTGTCTTTTAGCGGTAAAGTTATTGATGTACCTAAAAAATTTGATTTGAGGTGGGCTGTTGCATTGACAGTTCCTTCATAATCATGCTCATATTCTTCCTCAGAGGGAAACAACCTCTCCAAAGAGTTGGCAAGATCGTTATGGATTGTTTTATCGTTTTCTTGAATTACCAACGCGGCAGTATTGTGCAAAGCGTTTGCAAAAACCATTCCGTTTTTAATCTTTGATTTTGCCACAATATTTTCTATATCATCCGTAATTTTGACAAAATCATAAAGCCTTTTTGTTTTTATCTGTACCTTTTCCTGGAATATGCTCATAGTTAATTTTAAAAATATCACGTATTTAAATGGCAGGAAACCTTACTAAAAGTTAGAGAAAAAGGAAAAATTGAAATAAGGAAGTGATTTAATGACTAGCAAGTTTGTTCTTGATTCTAGCATCATCATTGATGGTAAGGTCACAGAACTGGTTCAGAAAGGAGAGTTGGAGGATGCAGAGATTATTATACCGGCTGCTGTTTTGGATGAATTGCAGGCACAAGCATCGAAAGGAAAAGAACCTGGGTTCATCGGCTTGGAAGAAATAAAGAAATTGAGGAAGATTTGCGAAGAGAAGAAAATAAAGATGCGTTTCACTGGCGGAAGGCCTAGCCTTGACGACATCAAACTAGCAAGGTCGGGCAGGATGGATGCACTAATACGCGATGTGGCCAAGGATGAGGATGGAACATTAATAACTGCTGATTACGTGCAGGCTTTGGTTGCAGAGGCAGAAGGCGTTAAGGTTAGACATATACCAGCAGAAACGAAGATTACTGGGCTGGCGTTTGAGAAATTTTTCGATAAAAATACACTGAGCGTGCATCTCAAGGAAGATGTTATACCGATGGTAAAGCGTGGCAAGCCTGGAAAGTTTGATCTGATAAAACTTGGTAAAACTCCTTTGTCTGCTGAAGAAATAGAGGATATGATAAGGGAGATAACAGAGGCTACGAGGATTAGCGAGGAGGGTTATGTTGAAATAAATTGCGGTGGTGCTTTAGTTATTCAGTTAGGCCAGTATCGTATTGCGATAGCAAGGCCGCCGTTCTCGGATGGTTTGGAGATAACAATTGTAAGGCCGATAATAAAGATGGTGCTTAAAGATTACAAGTTTTCAGAAAAACTTATGAAACGGCTGGGTGAGGGAGCGGAGGGTATTCTAATAGCAGGACCACCTGGATCAGGCAAATCCACATTGGCAGCCTCGCTGGCGGAATTTTACGCAGCAAAAGGTAAGATTGTAAAAACTTTAGAGTCGCCAAGAGATTTGCAGGTTATAGATGAAATAACCCAGTATGGACCGCTTGAAGGAGATTTTGAAAAAACTTCTGACATACTGCTGCTCGTAAGGCCTGACTATTCCGTTTACGATGAGATAAGGAAGACGAAGGATTTTGAAGTATTTTCAGACATGAGGCTGGCAGGTGTTGGCATGATTGGCGTTGTGCATGCAAGCAACGCAGTGGATGCAATACAGCGATTCATGTTGGGTAGGGCCGAGCTGGGAATGATACCGCACATCATCGATACAGTTATCTTCCTAAAATACGGCGAGGTGAAGAAGGTTTATGATATAAAAATGGTTGTCCGTGTTCCTAGCGGAATGACAGAGGCTGACCTGTCAAGACCTTTGGTGGAGGTAAGAGATTTTGAGACAGGCAAACTTGAATATGAGATCTACACTTTCGGCGAGGAAAATATTGTCGTGCCTGCAAGCGACGAACAGAAGGCTGTTTCTGGGGTGAGAAAGCTTGCAGAAGAGAGAATATTGCAGGAGATTAGGAAGTTTGACGACAGTGCCGTAGTTGATGTTGTCTCTGACAGCAATGTCGTTGTGAAGGTTAGCAATGATGTTATTGCAAGAATAATCGGAAGGGAAGGTACAAACATAAAAAAATTGCAGGACAAGCTGGGGGTTCATATAGATGTGGAGCCGAAAACACCGTCGCTCGGCAGAGAGGTGAAATATAAAATCGAAGAAAGCGGTAACAGCATTGATTTCGAGTTCGATAGGAATCTTGTAGGTAAAACAGCAAGCTTTTATATTGAAGATAATTTTTTATTCTCTGCAACCGTGGGGAAGAAGTGCGGGATAAAGGTTACGAAGGATTCTGATATAGGCAAGGATTTAATCAGGGCTATAGTTGGTAGAAAGAGATTAAAAGTTCTGGTTTAAATTAAAGATTTAAGGTAAAAGTTAATTAACTTACTAAATCTTATAAAATCCCAAATTATACATTACAATATGAAAGTTATACTCTATATGGCAATGACGGTTAATGGCCTTATTGCTAAAGAAAATGATGAAACGCCATGGTCTAGAGCTGTGTGGGAAAGTTATTATAGGATTGCAAAGAGATTCAAAGCAATAATCTTAGGTCGAAGGACCTATAAAATTATGAAAGAGGTTAATGAATTTGAAAAGATAGGAAACCCATTTACAGTTGTTGTTACAAATCGCGGAATAAAAAACAGTCAAAATTTTGCTTTTGTAAAGTCTCCAAAAGATGGAATAAATTTATTAAAAGGCAAAGGATTTACCGAAGTACTTCTTGGAGGTGGAAGTAAGTTAAACGGTTCTTTTATGAAAGAAAACCTGGTAGATGAGATTTACCTTGATATAGAACCACTTATTTTTGGCAGGGGAATTAAATTATTTGCAGAAGAAGAATTTGAGAGAAAATTAAAATTAATTGATGTAAACAAGATATCTGCTAACACTATTCAACTTCATTATAAAGTGATAAAATAAAACAACTTAACTCCAAAATTATTTAATTTTACGGTTATAATTAAAGAATTAAGATCGTAATATTAATTGAATAGTAGGTGATAAAGTGGGAGTATGGTCGGCCGATGTTATATTTTTCTTTTCTTTAAATGAGGAAAAACGTAAAAAGTCTGCCAAGTCTTTTTTCATATCCTATATCCTATTCGGTTTTTTCATAGTTTTAATTGGTTTATATCTTCAAAGTATATTGATAGCTTTCTTTAGCATATTCCCATTTTTCTTTGCATTTTATGTTTATTCACGTTACATAAGGCATCAGATAAAATAACAAACTGAAAAGTTAATTAATTTTTCAGGTATAATTAAAGGGATAACTTTGTCTTTTTTGCAGTTATCTCTGTTGCTTGGCCACGTATACCGTGTTTTCTTTCTTTTGCTTGTATGAGACCTATCTCAGCCAGATGGTTTAAACAATCTCTGAACGACCTTTCATTGATAGGTTTCCCAACACGTCTGCAATATTCACCATAAAGTTCGCCCGACAGCATTTTCTTCTCTCTAGCTATATCAACAATAATTTTTTCAGTATCGTTAACCTTTTCTAACAGTATCTCAGGTTTGACAGGCTTTACATCGTGTAAAATTTTTTTTGCATGATTTACCTGCAGCATGTTGGCATGCTCCTGCTCTGCAAGCCTGCCAGCTTTCATCAGGCACTGCAAACCAATCCTAACATCACCGCCGTTTTTTACAGCATGGTTTGCACAAAGCAGCACAACGCCTTGCTCAACATTATTGAAAGAATACTTTGCCCTCTCATCGAGAATTTTTTTCATCTCATCCAGCGAATATGGCTGGAACTCAACCTCGTCAACATCAAGGCTGCTCCTTATCCTAGGTTCGCAATCCATGAAAACATGTGGGTTGTTGGAGATGAAAACCAGGCCGAATGGTGTTGCAACATACTGGTTGATGCGCAGCAGATCATAAAGCGCCTCTTGCTCCAGTTGATCAACCTCATCCAAGCAAACAACAAATCCCTTGTTTGTTTTTTTGCATGTTTCAATAACTTTTTCCAGGACTTCATCTTTTGCTATACCTTTGCGTGGTACAAAAATTCCCATATCAATTGCTATCTTTGCTAAAACAGCATGCGCAGTCCTATAGTCCCAGCAGTTTATGTAAATAGCCTTTATTCTGGAAAAATCCTCAAACTCGCGGAAAACAAATCTTGCCGATGCTGTTTTGCCAATACCAGGTGGGCCGAATAGAAAGGTGTTTTGCGGCTTTCTGTTTGATGCTGCAGCCAACAGATTGTCTGCAATCTGCCTTATCTTGCTTTCCCTGAACGGAAGCATCTCTGGTAGATATTCTGGCGAGAGTACATCCTCCTTTTTGAAAATCTTCGATTCAGAAACATCCTGCATACTATCCATAATATTATCGCATGCCCTGAAATTAATAAGTTAGATTTCCAAATTGTACTAGGAAAAATATGGAATGGTTCATTTTTGCATTGATAGCACCTGTCCTGTGGGCCATGAGCAACATAATAGACAAAATCATGTTTAACAGGTATGTGAAAAATCCATTTTCCTACCAAGTTATTTCACAAGTGACGAATGCGCCTGTTGCCATTCTTTTTCTACTGCTTGTGCCTATCTCCGTGGACATTTTTTCTTTAATAGGAATACTGTACGGCGGGTTTTTGGTAATAGTTTCTGTCCTTTACAACAAGGTTTTAATGAAAGAAGAAGTTTCGAGGGTAATGGCCATTTTCTATACCAATCCAATTTTTGTTCTGCTGCTGGCCGTTATTTTTTTGGGTGAAAGTTTGTCTGTAACAAAATATTTGGGTGTAGCCCTTCTTGTTTCAAGCGCGATATTGGCATCCTATAAAAGAATGAAGGGAAAATCCCGTTTTCAATTGGGTGCAGTTATATTCATATTGATATTCGGCCTCAGCTGGGCGGCTGGCAATGTTTTATCAAAATGGGCCTTTAACTATACCAGCTACCTGTCGTTTTTATTTTGGACAATAGTTGGCGCGATCATAGTTGGGTTTTCACTTCTAATCTCTGAAAATATAAGAAAGGACTTTTCTGCAGACGTAAGAAGGATGGGAAGGACTGGTTGGGGCTTTAGAGGTTTTGGAACAATAGTGTATTACACCGGTTTAATTTCATTCTACACCGCAATTTCCATCGGCCTTATTTCCCTGGTCGGGGCAATTCCATCCATCCAGCCATTTTTAGTTTTCCTTTATGGCCTTTTATTTTCCATTTTCCTGCCAACTGTTATAAAAGAAGAAGTTAGCAGATACGCCATTCTTACCAAGCTCCTGGCTGTAATTTTTATATTCATAGGAAGTTGGCTAATAGTTACGATGTGATTTTTTTACAATCATATTTTTTTGATTAATAGATTAGCTTACTTTTTTGCTAACAAACTATAAACATGCTCTACATCGGGGCTGTTGGGGGAGGTGGTATAGTGGTAGGTGCTGTGGAGGCTGGTATGGTAGTAGGTGCTGTGGAAATCGGTACGGTGGTAAATGAAATAGTGGTAGTGGCTCCACCGCCTCCACCAGCGTAGGTAGTGGTAGTTACTGGGATTATGGTTGTAGTGGTAGTTATACATCCTGGCGGGTATCTTATTTCAATTGCCCCCCAGGAAGCATGTAAATTGTTGCAAATATGTTATACCTGTCTCTCAAATTTTCTATTATTCCTGGCAAGTTATTCCTGATATCTTCTATGTCATCGCATAAACTTGCAGATGTATCTAAAATTATGAGAACTTGGATGGTTGTTATCTTTGGTGGTGGAACTTTTAGATACCACTTTCCCTTTCCGTAAAGGGCGTCAAACCTCCATTCCAATTCTTTTACTATATCAACAGTTCCTATTATAGGGCCGAAATCTATGTCTTTTTTTCTCGTGTAAGCAGCTATGCCCAGCAATTCCGATAACTTCTTCCCTGTTTTAGGTTCTGTGGAGAAAAAAATAGAGTTGACACCCGCTTTTAAATCCTCTGATTCATATCTTTCTGCCAATGTCTGGAGCGTTTTTCCATAGCCACCAACAACGTACAGTCTAATCAAAACTATAATACCAATTATGGCTATACTCAAAAGCAAAAATCCAAACATTTCAAACAGTTGCCCTTTCATTCAATCAGCTCATAAATGGAATCGGCTAAAATTTTTCCAATCCATTAATTAACATTTCTTTTTTATTATTTTAATGGATGTTATGGCAAAGATGTTTCACAATCCCAAAGAATCTGAAACACTTTGTAAAGCTTTCAATGCAATCTCAGCGAATTTCACCCTGCCTATCCCGATCTTCTCGCACATGTAAATTCTCTCCCTGTTGCAATTCCTGGCAAAATCCTTCTCCTTATACCTTTTCACAACAGTTTCTACGCTAACGTCCTGCAATTTTTTTGACGGCATGACCAAAGCACAAGCGATTACCAAACCGGATATGGCATCTGCAGCTATTAGTGAATACTCCATCTTGCTCTCAGGCATAACAGCGGTGTTTTCAAAATTATGCGATTTGATGGCACGAATTATTTCCTCATCCACCTTACCATCAAGCATTTCAGCAGAGACCAAGGCATGTTGCTTTGCATTGTTGCAAGTCCTATCAAAATCTATGTCATGCAACAATCCAGTCAAAGCCCATTTTTCCTTGTCCTCGCCAAAAAATTCTGCAGTTGCTTTCATTATAGCTTCAACAGCTAACATGTGTTTGATCAAATTCTCTCTCTTCACGTTTTCTCTAATGAGGACAAGCGCTTCGTCCCTGTTCACAAGGCATCCCTCAGCTTTTCCACAACCTCGTTCTTTCCTATGTCGATTATGTAAGGACCGAGTTTTGGACCTTGGTTCGATTGGAACAATATTTGATAAATAACCCGGAAGAACTTTGGCACTGCAATGCCGTGCTTCTTTGCAATCTCGAACAACGCCCTCTGTATCTTCTCCCCATCCTTTTCATTCTTTATACATTCTATCAAATCCGATATTGCAGGTTTTACATCTTGCGGTACTTCGAAAGCTGCAGCCTGCTTACGGCCATATTTTTCATACCAGTTCTTTGCAAGCTCTAACCTTTCTGCTATCTTTTTTCTCAATAGAGGCGTAAGAGTTGCGACGTGGCCAAACTGCTTCAATTTCTCAATAGCAAAATCCACCTGCCCCTTTCCAGGCAGTATCTTTGCAATCTCCACAAACACGGAAAATGGTGCTAGATGTGCGCATTTTTTCGGCAAAGGCTTTATCTGCATCAGCTCATACAACCTTTTGTAGGTAATTTTATCGCGCTCGCTGTCAACTTTTTTCTCACCGTAGTAAATTTTCTCCAGACTGTCATTTTCATCCATCATGTTCGGTATATCCAACCATCGAAAATTCCTTTCTCTCATAGGGTCTTTTAGAAACAGCAAACGAAGCAGTTCTGGCGTGGCCACTTCCAGCCATGCAGCCGGATAAACAACATTACCAAGTGAGGCGGACATTTTCTTTCCATCAATCACAAGATGCTCGTAAAATATCGGCACCGCCATTGGAAATTTTAATACTCTTTCAATTATCTCTGCATTTATCCAGAAAGCGCTGCCCGGTACAATATATTCCTTGCCAAATCCTTCCGAGCAAACCTTCCAGTGGTACCACTGCGCTGCAAGCTCGCTTTTGTACAATAGCTTACCGTTGCCTTTCAGCGGATCGTCAACACCATCATGCCCGCAGCCTATAGCTGTCTGTGTTTTGAATTTGTAATCCTTGCAAATGTAGTGAACCAAGCCGTTTTCTACTTTTGTAACCCGTGGTGTGATTATCTTTCCGCAGTTCTCACATATAGGCTGCCACGGACTCCAGTCTGCAGAAAGCTGCCTATCTTTAGCTCTGTTTCTATTTTGTATCTCCACTATAGTCTCGTAATTGTCCAAAATAATTTTTATCTCTTTTTTGAACGTGCCTTTTAGATATTCTTCTCTCATCGAAAGCATTTTCATCTTGCTTTGTATGAACTTCTTCACCACATCTATGTAGGCAGCCTTGTGGTGTGCTTCATAGGATTTGTGGCATCCTTCTGGGTCTGGTATCTCCGTAACAGGTACGCCTATATACTGCTTGTAGCTTTCAGGCAAGCCTTTGGGTATTTTTCTCAGCGGGTCAACGTTATCAGCAGTCCAGATGAACTCTGCCTTGTGGCCGGCGTCAACAAGCGAACGGTAAACTGCTTCGCATCTTACCGTGTCACTCAATCTTCCGATATGCAATACGCCTGATATCGAAGCAGCGGACTTCACCACGAACTTTTTCAACTTCGGCACCTTGTCGTCTGTGAAATGAAACTTCTTTCTTTCAACGATCTGCCTGGCTATGTTGTCAGTCCAAAACTCGTATTTTTTTTCTTTATCCATAATTACACTATTGTTTTGTAATTATTTGTTGCTTAAGCCTTTCTCATCATCAGTATGTCGTCAACATACTTTCCTTTATGGAGGAAGAATTTGGGCAATCTTGCCACTTCCTTGAAGCCGTACTTTTTGTAAAGTATGATTGCTTTCTTATTGTTGCCAAAAACTCCTAGGATGAATTGTTTATACCCCATTCTTTTGCCCAATTTTATAAAAGTCTGCATCATCTTATTACCAATGCCAAGATTCCTGTATTTTTTTAACACGCTTATTCCAAATTCGCCCACATGCGGGCTGCGCTCGGTTGACTGGTGTATCATGAAATTACCGATAATTTTGCCACCGACCTCTGCCACCACAACAACCTTGCCACCTTTTTTCATTTTTTTCAAAACATCTTCAACCCACTGTTTCTCTTCTTTCAAGCTCTTTTTCGTTGTTAATATGTAAGTATCCTCAGCTGCAAGTGCATTTATAAATTTTAAGAGTTGCAGCGTGTCACCTTTCTTTATAATTCTAAGCAAAACCTTCTTTCCATTCTTTGCTGTGAATTCCTCGATACGCTGGTTGGGTTTGAATCTCATAAAAAGAATGATTGTATTCAATATAAAAAAGAATGGGCCCGCTGGGATTCGAACCCAGGACCTATCGCTTTCTAAGGCGAAAGCGAGCCATATAAGGCGATTAAGCTGATTTCATTTGCTCTAACCAGGCTAAGCTACGAGCCCTCGTTAGATTATATAAAAAATTTGTAGAATAAATACATTATTTTTATGGTTTGGCAGTATACCTGTAAACACATTACTTTATATTATTATCATGCAGCAAATATTAGTTAGATGATATGGAGAAAATTGTTTTGGTCAACAAGATTGTAAGCACGCTGATAAAGCATGGATTTTCTATAGCAGTGTCGGAGGGATGTTTTGACATAGCTGCAAGGCAAGAACATTTGATGCTGATAAAAGTTTTGGTTAATATTGACAGTCTTACTGAAGAGCAAGCAGCAAGTTTGAGGACGATATCATATTTTTTATCCGCTTATCCAATGGTTGTTTCTGTCAAAACCAACCGAGATTTCCTAAAAGATGGGGTTGTTTATTCACGTTTTCAGCTGCCTGTCATCACTCCTGACATGCTTGACATGGTGCTGGAGGAGGAGGCTGTTGCCACGAAATCAGCAAAGGGCAGGTATGCGGCTGAGATAGATGTTTCTGCGTTGAGGGAAAAAAGAAAAGAGATGAACATGACCATTCAGGAGCTGGCAGATGCTGTGGGCATAAGCAAGAAGGCGTTGTATGAGATTGAAACGAAAAGAACTAATCCCAGCCTTGATACGTTAGAGAAATTGGAAAAGCTCCTAAAGATAGATTTGAAAACTGGTTATGAAATGAAAACTGCTGGCAAAAGCTATATGAAGCCGAAGGACGAGTTTGAAAGGGCTGTGGATAAAGAGTTGAAAAGGATGGGCATGGAAAGCTCGCCAGTACGATCCGCTCCGTTTGAGATAGTTGGCAAGGAGAAGTTTTCTGTCATAACCTCTTTGTCAAAAGATGGGTTGAAAATAAAGAGAAGTGCAAGAACTGTCAAGAGCTTGTCGGATATGTTTGCAACAAAGGGGTTTTTTGTCGTAAAAACTGCTAAAGAGAAGGTTGTGAGTGGAGTTCCTGTGTTGCTGGAATCGGAGCTACCAGAGATAGAATCGCCGAAAGAGTTGAAGAAAATAATAAAAGAAAAGTCTGAATGAAGCAAAAATTACTATAGAAATAACTAAATAAAAGTTCCAGAAATCTGGTAAATTTTCTTCAATTAATTATTCATTGAGAAAACAAAGTTGTTAAAAAATCAATGTTTTTTCTTTTTCTTATGTGCTTTCATCTTCTATCTGTAAATATATTTTATCTTTCCTTGCTTAAATTTTTCATTATTCTTCATCTTCTTAAATAAGAAATTGGATCGGCAAAATTTGCTAGCAAGTTTACTACAACTACATAAGACCAAATCAAGCATTATTGGGTCACACGCCAGCAGAGGCAAGTGGTATTGATTTGCAACTCGGACAAAACAAATGGTTAGATTTAATAAAGAAAAGTGCTAAAGTTTAATCAGATTATGATGTCATCCATCGACCCAAACCTATATTGGGGAGTAATAGGAATTTCAGTAACTTTGTTTTTTATGGGTTGGATAAAATTTTAGAAACTTTAAAAATTATGAAACTAAAAAGTAGAATAACATTTTGGTTCAAATTTGTTCTCGGTTTATCTATGTTTATGACAGGATTATTTTTAATTATAATTTTATTAAATACACTATACGGATAAAAGATAAAATCAACCAATTTAGACAAAGTTCAAAATATCTAAAAATCAACCGATAGTTAGACAGAAATCCAGTTCGATTACTGTTTAATCTTCGGTTGTTATAAAGCTTTGTTCAAATCGGTTGATATTACCGCCAAAAGTGGTTCTAAAATATATTTATGAGTGATTGAAGATTTCTTTAACAGTTTTTAGTTGAATGTCTATTTTGTTCTCTTTCTTTATTCTTTCAATTTCGTTCCAACAATCCTTGCTGAAATCAAAAGCCACAATCATACCCTTAGTTTTATGGTCTCTTTCAATCGCTGTTTTGAATTTGTCAATTTCAGGTCTACCAACCTGATGACCCCATCTTTTTACTTGAACAGGAATTGTCATAAATTCAGTCCAGCCATCTATTCCCAAGTCTCCAGATTTTTTCGGGTTCACAGTCCCGTTAAGTTTCTCAACAATAATCAACCTTGCAAACTCATGCGGTTCCATATTCCTTAGCTCCTTCTCACTTTCTCCACCTATAATTTTTACATTTCCACCCAGCCTTTTTTTCATAACATCACAAGCAGTCCTTGAAATGTCAATCCCTATCCAATTCCTATTCAACCTTCTCGCCACTACTAAAGTAGTTCCACAACCACAAAATGGGTCTAAAACTATATCTCCTTCGTTTGAAGATGATTTGATTATCCTGTCCAATAAAGCCTCTGGCTTTTGAGTCGGATAGCCCAGCCGTTCATTTGAATGGGAGCTTATCGGAGGAATATCAGACCATATTTCCTGAAGTGGAACGCCTTGCATTTCATTTTTGTATTGTTTGAATCTTGGAATGCCATTCTTACTGATTACAATATAACCCTTTTCATAAAGCAAATCCAATTTTTCTTTTATTGACATCTCCTTTGCCTTTTCCTCGCCTACCAAATTATTTATTATTCTCTTCGGAACAGACCAGCTTCTGCCAGATTGTGAAGGATTATAATTTTTCCAAGTCGGGTCGTTAGGATTAACATTCGGTCCCGTAAGGACGACCAACTGATAGATTCCCTTGTCGTCTTTGCCTTTGAAAAAAGTGTCCACATATTCTTTCCCATATTCCGAATACTGTGTGTTGAAAGTGTATTTGTCGGATTTGGTGTAAAAAAGAATCTTGTCTGAATTTGCTCCGAATCTATTTGGGTCGTTGTGTGCATGAGTCCTTTTCCATGTTATTTCATTCTTGAAATTGTCATAGCCGAAAATCTCGTCCATCATAGCTTTGAGGTAATGTCCAGCGTGCCAATCGCAGTGTAGATAAATGGAACCTGTTGACTTGAGGACTCTCCAGCACTGCTCCAATCTTTCCCGCATATAGGCGATATAGACATAGATTCCCTTATGACCACCTTTCCACCTTTTTTCAATCGCTTCATACTCTCTTAGAATTGTCGGGTTAATTGACTTTCTTAATCTTTCCCAATCCTTGTCTGAAAAACTTAATTTGCTTGTCTTGTCCAATATCCAAAAATTTTCATAATGTTTCTGCGAAAAGAACGGCGGGTCAAGATAGATTAAATCTACGCTTTCATCTGGAATGTCTTTCATTACATCCAGACAATCGCCACAGAAGATTACATTCATTTCCATAACTATTCTTTTGGGTTTGAGGCTTAAATTTTGTTGTTTGAACTCTTTTTTATCAAGTCCAGCCACTTGTTATCTCCAAGTTCGAGGTTGATTCCAGAAGCTTCTGCTGGCGTATGCCCCAATAGAGCTTGATTTGGTCTGATGTAATTATAGTAAATCTGCCACCCATCAAACATTTTCTTTGCCGTCTCTGGATTGCTGAAAGCTCTAACAATTTTTTCTCTTTCTCGTATGCTACCATTCAGCCTTTCCATCTTCATATTTTCTCTGCTTTTATCTCCTTTGATTTGTATGTGTTCCCTTCTCACTCCTCTTGTCCTGTAAATAGCTGTGCCGAATGCTTTTTCATACGAATGCAGTTTGTCGGTAACCATCCATACAGGTCTCGTCTTTGCTTTATCCACAGCATCCTCAAATTGTTTTGTAGCATCTTCTATCTCTCTTGTCTCCGAAATGTTTTGAGCTAATAAGAATCTTGTCTCGGAATCTATCGTGTTCCACAGCCAGACCCACCTCTTTTCTTCCTTCACCTTGAACATCATCTCATCGGTGTGCCACTTTGCCGAAGTCTCTGGCTTTATCTTATCCGTGTAATTTTTCAACAGTTCGGTGAATTTTATAATCCAATTGTAGATTGTGGCGTGTGCCACTTTCAAGTTATAGAACTGTTGTAAATGGTCTTGTATTTTTCTTAAACTGATGCCCTTGAAATATAAGTCCATAACCAAAGTTATGACTTTTGGATTGCCTTTCAATCCGTTAAAGCTCCTATCAAAAACAAACGTCTTACCACATAACTTACACTTGAATCTCTGCTTGGCTTCAAAAACATTTTTCCTTTTGCTGTGCTTTATGATTTCAGAAGAACCACAATATAAGCATCTGTTATCTTCAACTTTCATAACGGCTTCTGGCTGTATTATAGTTCTTTCCCTAATAAGTAGCCAAAACTTTATGGCGTGTATGTGCTTGCATTCGGTCCTTCTGAACTTGTAGTCTGGGCAGTTGCATTTCCAATAGTCCGCTGTTTTCTCGACCCTGTATTTTATGTTAGAGCTTTGAGAGGGGACTAAATATATGTCCTTGCTAACGACCTCTGGCTCTATTCCCTTCTCAACGAGGCATCTGCCTCTAATCTCTCTCACAGTCATCAAAGCTTGCATCTTTACTCACCTTTGAGGTAATCCTCTTCGAATCCAGCCATTATTTCTTCATAGTTCATTTTTGTCATCTCCTTATGATTATTTTTCGTTAACCTTATGTTAATATTATGGTGGCATAAGTATAAATAGTTAACGGTATGGTAGAAAAGCTTATATACTTATGTTAACTATTTGTTTATATGGAAACAAGCGAAAACATAGGAAAGGGAATACAGATAACGGTCAGAGATAGGGAAAATAACAAGAGCAAATCGTTTACTGTATATTCCGATGATTTGGAGAAAGTTGTGAAAATTTTAAAGGATGCTGTTCAGAAGGCAAAATAGCAACCTTCACATCAACCCAATATTTTTATTATAATCAAAACAAAAACTGTAATAACAGATAACCAAAAAGTTATTTGTAAATATTCTATTTTTATATTTGTCTCTTTTTCATAGCTAATTTTTCCAAAGTTTTTACGAGAAGCAAAATTAATCAAACATATTAACAAATTAAAAAATTTTATTTCTATTAATCTAAACCTATTTTTTGGATTCAATATATTATTATCAATTCTGAAATTTTTCCTTTTCCAATCATATGTGTAACCTATAGCTATTAAATTCGCTATAAACAAACTTATTCCTCCTACGAAAAGTAAACCAAGATTGGAATTTAATTTTGACTCAGACAAAGATTCAATCAACAAAGTTCCTGCGAATGTGTGGATTACGGTTATTATTTCCCAAAATATTAGTTTGGCTTCATTTTCAGGCAACTTGAATCGCCTTTTGGAAAGTAGATGGGTATATGTTTGTGTCTGTTATGGTTACTATGAGAACATCGCCAATATTCGGAGCTTGATAAGTCGAAATTGAATATGTCCCTTCAGTTATATTGTAGGTTTTATCGAATGTGAAAACATTTTGTGCATTTCTAATCTTCAAATTTACTTGGACATTCCCAACAGTTTCTATTGGTTTTTGTATGCCATTATTGTATGAAAAATATGTCATATAAGGTATTTTGTCATATGTAAGATGTGCATCCCATATATTGTTAGAATATATTGTTATAACAGAAATCACATTTTGAGTAGGAATAGCAAAGCCTATAAAAAGAGCGATTAATATGAATATCACAAGCAAATTTTCAGCCACAATATCGCTAATATAAAATTCTATCTCCCTGCTTTTAAATTGCCTTTTTCGGTTGGTTTTCATCGGTTTTCACCTCCTACCAACCGAGTTAAATATTTATAAGAACTCAATAATTTACAGAGATTATATGGGAGTTTTGGAAGATGCTTATGCAAGATTGACTTCGAGACCTCTGTCTTTAGTTGTTCTGATTGCTTTGATAATTCTAACTCATAAAGGCGGTTTGAGTGTTTACCAATCCATCGCAATAGGAATTGCTGGAGCAATACTTTATTCATTACTTACACCTTTTTCTATCTGAAAGCCACAAACTAAGAGCAATTACCCAAAAATATCCAGCTATCACAGGAATTTTAAAAATCAGAAGATAACAAATAAGGATTGAAACCCAACCCAAAAACAACCGAGTTGAACAGTTCTCGAGGACAACCGACTTTTGAACAGAAATCCAGTTCGAAAAGTTTAAATACTTGTATACCCACATACACATTAATAATTTTAACAACAATTTGGAGGTAGGTTTTAATGGCTCAAGCAATGATGGGAAATCTTGGAGGACAACCGGTTTTGATTTTGCCGGAAGGCACGTTGCGCTCTCGTGGATCGGATGCGCAGAAAAATAACATAGCTGCTGCCAGGGCGGTAGCGGATGCTGTTAAATCAGTGTTAGGCCCGAAGGGAATGGACAAGATGCTTGTCGATTCCATTGGTGACATAGTTATAACAAATGACGGTGTGACGATTCTTGAGGAAATGGAGATAGAGCATCCTGCTGCGAAGATGATGGTTGAGGTTGCGAAAACGCAGAATGAGGAGGTTGGTGATGGAACTACTACTGCGGTTATAATTGCAGGCGAGCTTTTGAAAAAGGCAGAGGAATTGCTTGAGCAGGAAATACATCCTACTGTCATAACAAAAGGTTATAGGATTGCAATGGAGGAGGCCTTGAGAATTTTGAACCAGATAAGCAAGCCTGTTACGCTGAATGATGTGGAGATACTGAAGAAGATTGCTATCACGTCTATGTCTGGCAAATCCGTGGAAAGGGGTTCACCCAAGTTAGCTGACCTGGTTGTGCAGGCTGTAAGGGGTGTTGCGCAGAGGGTTGATGGCAAGGTTGTGGTTGATACTGAGGATATAAAACGTGAGAAGAAGCATGGCGGATCTGCTGAAGAGACTGAACTGATAAAGGGGATTGTTATTGACAAGGAAGTGGTCCATCCAGCTATGCCGAAGAAGATTGAAAATGCGAAGATAGCTTTGCTCGATGTTGCATTAGAAGTGAAAGAGACAGAGACGGATGCACAGATTAGGATAACAGCGCCTGAACAAATGCAGGCCTTTATCGAGCAGGAAAGCAAGATGCTAAGGCAGATGGTGGAGAAGGCTACTGCAAGCGGGGCTAATGTAATTTTATGTCAAAAAGGGATTGATGATGTTGCACAGCACTACCTAGCAAAAAGAAATATTCTCGCATGCAGAAGGGTGAAGAAATCTGACATGGAGAAGCTGGCAAAAGCAACCGGTGCAAGGATTGTTTCGAATCTTGATGATTTGACCTCGCAAGACCTGGGATTTTCAAGAATTGTTGAAGAGAAGAAAGTTGGCGGAGAGCAGATGACTTTCATACGCGAATGCAAAGATCCGAAAGCCGTGACAATATTAGTACGCGGTTCAACGGAGCATGTGGTGGATGAGATTGATAGATCGATTGAAGATGCCATTGGAGCGGTAGCATCTGCAGTGGAGGTTGGTAAGATTGTTTATGGTGCAGGCGCTCCTGAAATCGAAGTGGCGAACAGATTGAGAAAGTTTGCAGAAAAGTTTTCAGGAAGAGAGCAGCTTGCTATTCTTGCTTTCGCTAATGCTTTAGAAATCGTGCCGCGTAGCTTGGCTGAAAACGGTGGGCTTGATCCCATCGACATACTTGTTGGCCTGCGGGCCGAGCATGAACGAGCAAAAGTCAATGCAGGCATAGATGTGTTCAATGGCAAGATTGCTGATGCAGAGCTAATGGGTGTGATCGAGCCGTTGAAGGTTAAAACACAAGCAATAAAATCTGCAGCAGAGGCTGCGGAGATGATATTAAGGATTGATGATGTAATATCGGCAAGCAAGCTCGGCAAGGGCGGAATGCCCGGAATGCCGCCTGGTGGAATGGGCGGCGGAGAAATGCCCGAGATGTAAATTTTTTAAAATATTTTTCTTTTTCATTTAACTTTTCCCTTAAAAATAAACATTAAATAGCCTGCAACCGAAATAATACAATAGGTGGATTATGGCTGAAAAAACGCATGACGAATATGAACTCATTCCCATGAGTCCCATAAGAAGGTTGGAAAAAAGGATGGAGCAGATAGAGACCAACCCCAGCTTTGACACGAAAGATTTCTTCAAGGAAATAGTTGACATCGTCCGCTTGAATCAGCAGATTGTTGACGAGATGGCAAAGGCTAATGATGCATTAAGGCTGGAAATCTCGAAACTGCCAAGTAAGTTGGAACAGTTGATAAATGTGATGCAGGAATTGCTGACATACATCAAGGCAGCTGCCACAGAAGAGGCTGTAACACCATCCCAAACAACACTTCAGCCATTGCTAGCAAAATTCGACGAGCTGATCGACAGCAATAAAAAAATTGCAGAAATGAACGAGTCTGTGATGTCAACCGTTAGCGATATGGATAGAAAACTGAAAAAGCCAGCAATGCCAGTGATGAGAAGGCCGGTAATGCAGCAAAGACCAATGGGCGGACCAATATAAAAATATCCGAATTTAAGGGAGCTCATGGAAATAACGCTTATTACTAAGAAAAATAAAATTTTTTCTATGGGCAAAGCTCAAGCCGATATAGTATCCTCAGTTCTGATTGTAATAATCTCACTTAGCCTTGTTGCTTCTGCCTATACATGGGGGATGTACCTTATCGAAAAACGCAAGAGTACCACCATAGTAGAGCGTGTGGAAAAATATTTCGACAGGTCAAATCCCAATTCAATAGCGAGCAGGATTGAGGATGTGGCAGTAAGCGGAGCTGAGGTGGTTTTCAATCTTGATGTTGATGGTATATGGGTGCTCAACCCTTGCTCTGATAGCGGTGTAAGCAGTGGTTGCATAGGGAACAATGCCGAGAACAACACCATAACATTTTCCTTCAGGGGAAAGGCTACTGGTACAAAGCCGGGTGCTGGGTGGATACCGGACATCTGCGGGAGTGGTATTGGCCTGCTAGGAAAGGATGCACCTTCTGTGGTATGCAAAAAAACAGATGTGTCTGGTGATTCCTACAATGTAACCTACAAGCTCTGGCTAAGGGAGCTTGATGACAGTTTGAGCAATCCAACAACAGGAATAAAATATTTACTTGTACCAGACCAGAAGGAAAGATGTAAATCAACGTACTGCATATCAGCCGGCAAGAGCGTGAAACTGTCCAAGGGAAGTATGACGCAGACTAATGTTAATGGAAAAAACTTAATTACAACAGAAATCAAAGTTCTTTTTGTATGATTGGAATAAAAGGCCAGTCACTGGTTATACAATTTGTATTATTCTTCATAATTGGGTTCACAATTTTTTTGAGTATAAGCAATTTTTTCAAAATACAGTCCGACGCCTTGAGCAGCGATGCGCTGTCATACGGCCTGGAGCTTACAAACAGCTATCTGTCTTCCAGTGCTTTAAATCTCATAACAACATGCAAGCTATGCACCATTTCAAACGCCACAATAAACCTTGCAAATACCACTGCGGGCTATTACATAGTTGCGGGCTTTAGTTCGAAGGGGCTTGATACATCAACACCGTATGTTTCAAAAAAAATCTACGCATCAACCATGCACAATATTAATGAGAGCGTTATTGTTGCCGCAGGGAGGGCGTCTTCGGCAAAACCAATATCTTTAACATATAGTAGAACGAAAAATCAATTAGAGATAGTATAAAAAAGTGATTTTAAAATGATGATGCAGAACGTGTATAGGAAATTTGTCCAAGGATACAGGTTTCATTACAAAAAAACCATGCAGCCTATACCTGTGGTTTTTCAGGGAATGGGACCCATGGTGTCTTTTGCCCCTCCTGCAACACACGAAGAGAAGAAAGAGGAAGTTAAAGAGACGAAGGTAACTGCAGGATATTTGAAAATCCCGGAATTCTCGAAAAGAGTAAAATCTAAGGAATACATCCCAAGCGAGGGGGAGAAAGAGATTATTCGACCAATGGCGTACCCTCTTATACCGAGGAGGCCGGTGAAGGGAGAGCCTATATTTGCGCTTGCAAAAATATTTTGGGACCAAAAACTTGGTAGACACTTTTATCAGCTTGTTGAACCTACGGTTTCTGCAGGGTTGACAGAGATGATGAAAAAGATTAAAGATCTGCTTGAGCAGAAGCTTGATGTGGATTTTTCAAGGTTAAAAAAATTTGAGGCTGCAGATTATCTCCATAAGAATGTGGATGAAATAATTGACTATTTTAGCCTGAAGGTTAGCAATGAGGAAAGGAAGATTTTGCATTATTATATACAGCGCGACTTCATAGGCTTGGGTAAAATAGAGGCGTTCATGAATGATAGCGAGATAGAGGATATAAGCTGTGATGGTACAGGTATACCGATATTCATTTTTCACAGAAATCCTGCCATAGGGTCTGTTATCACAAACGTAACCATTGATGATACGGATGAATTGGATTCCTTCATAACAAGGCTTTCACAACTATGCGGCAAATCCATATCGGTTGCCAGCCCGCTTGTAGACGGCTCATTGCCTGATGGAAGCAGGCTGCAGGCTACACTGGGGACGGACATAGCAAGGCGTGGCAGCAACTTTACCATAAGAAAATTCACAGAAGAACCGATTTCGCCAACACAGTTGCTCAACTACAACACGCTTGATGTGCAAACAATATCATACCTGTGGCTTGCCATTGATTACGGCGCAAGCATTCTCGTCAGCGGCGGGACTGCTTCCGGCAAAACATCATTACTAAACTCATTATCGTTGTTCATAGATGCTGAGAAAAAGATTATCTCTATTGAAGACACGCCAGAGCTGAGGCTGCCGCATCCGCACTGGATACCAACAGTTGCACGGTCGGCAATAACAGTGGAGGGCAAGACCGGCGAGGTTGACATGTTTGATCTGCTAAAGGAAAGTATGAGGCAGAGGCCTGACTACATAATTATGGGAGAGGTTAGAGGCAAGGAGGCGTTTGTTTTATTCCAAGAAATGGCAACAGGCCATCCCTCGCTAGCAACCATACATGCAGAGAATATACCAAAGCTGATAGACAGGCTTACAACAGAACCAATATCACTGCCGTCAAGCCTTATTGGCAGCTTGGATATTGTTGTTTTCATGCTAAGGATGAAATACAAGGATAGGCATGTCAGAAGGGTGAATGAAATACTTGAAGTGACAGGTGTTGATGAGGAAAATAAGAAGCCGATTATGAATCAGGTGTTTAAATGGAATGCTGCGACCGATAAATTTGAAATAAAAAATGACAGCTTCTTGATGAAAAAAATAGCTGAGAATAGTGGGAAAAAGGAGATGGAGATAAAGGAAGAACTGGAGAAGAGGATGCTTGTAATTGATTGGATGCAGAGCAAAAATATAACAAACTATAAGGATATTTTCAGGGTAATAACAGTTTATCATACAAACCAGGAAAGGCTTCTTTCATTGATAAAAGGTGGAGCCTGATGGGCTTTTACACTAAGACTGCTATGAGGTTGTTTGGCCAGACAGCCGAGGCGTCATCGTTCTATTTTGTAGATCTGAAAAACAACCTGAAATGCGCGAGAATCAAGATGTCTGTACAAGAATACCTAAGTGTTGCAGTACTCACGAGCTTTATCATTTTTCTGATCGAGCTCCCGATGCTGTCCCTAATAGTTGCGTTATTGATTCAGAGCATGTTCCCCGAGTCTGTGTGGCTGTTCGCATTCATCTCCTCCTTCACGCTGTCAATATTTTTGACAATAATATTTTTCTTCGCATTCATAAACTATCCAAGGGTGATAATAAAAGAGCGGGGGAAGCGGTTGGAGAATACGCTGCCGTTCGCCTCACTTTATCTTTCCACCCTTTTCAGCTCTAGATTAGATTTGCACAAGGTCTTCAACATATTTTCCAAATACAGCAATTACGGCGAGATTACAGAGGAGATAAATGCCGTAACAAACGATATGGAGGTATTTGGTTTGGATGCAAACACATCACTTGAAAGGGCTATAGACAGAAGCTCTTCAAAAACTTTCAAAGAGCTTTTATGGGGCATACTTTCCATAAACAGATCTGGTGGCGACATAAACGTATTTTTGCGGGAAAAGGCAAAGGCGCTGATGGAAGAGTACAGAAGGAGGATGTACGAGTTCTCGCACCAGCTCACAATTTTCATAGAGGTCTACCTGACAGCTGTGATAATGGGCGCAATATTCTTTTCAATACTGACATCCATTATGAGCGGGTTGAGTGGTGTGGGTATGGACACGGTGTTTTTGCAGTTCGCACTAATATTCATATTCCTACCAGCGGTAACTGCAGTCTTCATTTTACTTATAAGATCTGCTGCTCCGAGCAGCGAGTGATGATATGAAAGAAATGAAAATAGGCATGACATCGCAGCTGAAGGTACTGCTTATCTCAATAGGGGTATCAGCCTTGCTAGTGGTACTGGGTGTATTGAGTGGTGACATTGGTGTTTTGAGCAACTTGATCATAATATCCGTGTTTATAGTTGTTCTGCCGGTATTTATGATGAATTATGAAAAATATCGGGTTGTAAGGGAATACGAGGAAAGGTTTCCGATTTTTTTACGGGATGTAATTGAATCCTTGCGATCAGGCATGCCTTTCCACAAGGCCATAACCACTGCAAGCAAAATCGATTATGGGAGATTTTCTAAAGAGGTAAAAAAGATGGCCAATCAGATATCTTGGGGCATGCCCCTTAACAGGGTGTTGGATTTGTTTATTGCCAATATGAAAAACAGCAAGAAAATGAGTTTGGCGTTGAGGACGATAAAGGAAACCTACACATCCGGCGGTGATGTTATATCCACACTAGAGTCAGTAGCAGACAGTATTAGGATATTGGATGATGCGGACAAGGAAAGGAGTAGCCTGCTGAACCAGTATGTGGTGCTGATATATGCAATATGCTTCATGTTCATAGGTATAGTGGCTGCTATAAACAGGCTTATGGTTCCCATCTTCACCTCTACGCTTCAAACAACCGGTGGGATTATGGTGTTGGAGAATCCTTGCTTATCAGCAGAAAATCCGCTTTGCTCGATGATATACTTTATATCCAATGTATTCTCTATAAACCCGGAAAGCATTGGCGCATACTACACATCGTTGTTCTTTCTAATGAGCATGGTCGAGGCTATGTGCTGCGGCTTGGTTGCAGGCCAGATAAGCGAAAATTCTGTTACTGCAGGGGTAAAGCACAGCATAATAATGGTTGTGATATCCTTTGCTGCGTTCGGAATACTTGTTAGACTGAAATTGCTGGGAGTTTAGAATGAAAAAGATAAACAAGGGGCAGTTCAGCTATGATTATTTCATTTCAATGATAATTTTTATTTTATTCGTAGCATATATTGCCTTTCAAATAATGGCTTTGAGGCCTGCATACCTGAGAGAGGTTAGGAATGAAATACTACGGTCAGAATCATACCAGCTGTCAGACCTGCTTGTGAATGACCCGGGCGAACCACTGAACTGGGATGTTGCAAGCGTGAAAAGGATAGGACTGTCTAATGAAATAAACAAAACAAACTATTTGTCTGTTGCAAAGATTGTAAAGCTTGCAAGCCTATGCCCGCAAGCAGGATACAGCACTAGTTTTCCGCAACTATTTGGTGTAGATAAAAAATACCAGTTCTCCATCATTGTGAAAAATATAACAAGCGGACTGCCATTGGCAGACTGCCACCCATCCTCTATTATTGCAGCTAGGGCGATTAATACAAGTATAAAAAGGGTTGTGGTATTAGATTCTGGTGAATATGGAGAGGTTACAGTGCAGATGTGGTAAAGATGTTTGGGAGAGCGGTAAAAAGTAGAAAGGCATTTGTAAGTTTCATAGAGATGATTATAGTTCTTATCACACTCTTTATTGCATTCAACGTATTTTTTCCAGGGTTCAGCTATAAAAACAGATGGACCGAAGCGATGATGAAGCTAAAGACAAGGGATTTGCTTATCACAGCTGATACATTAGGGAAGTTTTACCCATGCGGCTTCAGCCCTTCTTGCTTCAAAGATAATTTTCTAGATTTAATAATACCGACGAACAGGACGAATATAATACCATGGACAGAGGTTGAAGGAACGGTGAAAAATCAGATAAGCATATCCTGCAACTGCACTCCTTCAAACATCCAATACCTTTACGATGCTTTTAACGGCCTCACCATAAACGGCAGGGAGATAAATGCAAAAATATGTTACACAGACCTCGAGTCCGTCAATCCTTGCATGCAAGGCTCTGACCTACTTGTGATATGGGGCTACAAAGACATCTCCTCGACAAAATATAGGGATAGGCTAAGACAGTATTTGTCTTATGGTGGTATAGTGGAGGTAATGGACATACCAAGCAGCTATAATTTCGGCAGCGACTACACACAGCAACAAGTATTTGGCATAACTGGTGGCGGTTCAGGCACGCCAAATTATAATATATTTCTCAAGCCTGCGAGTGCCGACCAAATAACATATCAGCCATACAAGTTTTTCTACCATACACCGCTGCGGTTGTTGACAAATGGCACTGGCATAAGCACTGTTGGTTGTACGCAAAATAAGACAGGCGTATTCACAATAAATACTCAAGGCTATCCTTTTTCCATATGCAATGGCGCTACAGTATTTTTTGACACAGACAATGATAAAAGAATAGATTCGCAGGTCAGCGGAAGTTTCAAACTTTATTCCTATGGTGTGTGGATGAATTTCACGCTCAAATATGTTTCAGACCAGTGGATAAAAATCAGATTTGATCCTTCATATGAACTTTTAGATTTTGCAAAAAGTCCAACCTCTGCAAATATAATGCCTGTTGATGATGATTATAGCAAGGTGCTGTTGATGAGTGAGATTTATACCGGTGCTGTAATCGTGAACGGCACTAACCAAGCAAAAACAGCATGGGTTGCAGATTTTTCACGCGACCCGGCAAAAATGGGGGATGATCATAAAAACATACTGCTGTCATTGATCCTTGCCTTGTCAAACAAAAATGCCTTCAGCGTGCTGTCGCCGAATGTGAAAACCGGCTTCCTAACCTCATACCTGAATGTAAATGCGACGGATATGTATGAAATATTAAGATTCAATCTGGGACTGGGCTATCCTTATTGATTCACTTCAGCCTTATGGTCTCCAAATTTTTCGGGGCGTTTGTTTCTATCTTGAAAAGGTTGTGTATAGATTTTGCAAGATTTATTACCTTTTGATTCTCACCATGGACGACTATAACCTTATCAGGCCTACTACCCAAGCGGTGGACGAAGCTGAGAAGCTGGTTGCGATCACTGTGGCCTGACAGACCATCAATAGTTGCAGTACTCATTTTCATTTGCAGTGAAGCAGTACGGCCTTCAACCTTGAAAGGTATCTCTGTCCAGCCCTTCTGTATGCGGCGACCAAGCGTGCCTTCACTGTTATGAACCAGAACATTATTTGCTATGAAATTGTGGTGTGGATTTGAGGTGATATCATATAAATACCCCTTAAACGGAATTCTTTCTATTTTCTTTATTTTTGTAAGTTTGAGATTCATTTTAAAACACCATATGGAAAGTTCATAATTTGTTCATTTGTCAAATTGTTTTTCAATTTCCACACACATTCACTTTTTTGGGATTGACCCAATTCGTTTCTTTTGATAATAGAATCTCTTTTTTCAAGCACATCTAACTTAAAAAGTTTATTCAAATGTTTATGCAGTAAAACATTACTACCTCGACTAATTTTAATTCCTTGTTTTTCTAAGCATTTGTATAATTCTGATGTTGATTTCCAGCTTTCGTCATTCAAAATGCTCAGTATGGCTCTTTTTGTAAAATGATAACCTCTTATTTTATGATCAAATATTTTTATTTTTTTAGGAGATTTACCAAAAAGTCTTTTAGCTCTGTTACTATTTTCGATTACAAAGTATTGTTCACCCTTTCTATTCGGTGAACTATTATGTATGTGTGCACTTAAACCATTTAAATTTGCAATCTTCTGGCAATCTGCAAGCAATTGTTCAGCATTTTTTTGGTGTATGTAGATTTGTGAGCAATGGCTACTTCCATCACTCTCATAAAGGCCTTTAACGAAAAATATAGAATTTCCATCATTGATTATTGAACTGTGTAGCTTCTTTTTATTAAAGCCTTGTTCAATTAATTTTCTGGTAACTATAATTGGTATATTCATAGAATACTCAATGCCAATTTTTCTAGGCCTAGAAGATATTTTTATTTTCTTTTTAGAAAATCTTTCACAAATCTTTTTTGCCCTTTTCATAAGATTAAAATCAAAATTACATAAAGTCATATGTGGATATTTTCCACGATCCAAATAGTACGTACCATCTCCTACAATCAACCCATACAATTCCAAAAGTTCTTTATTAATCATTTCAGCACCCAAACCTCATCATTTTGATTCAAGTTTCCAGCAGTTTTCCATGTATAATTTTTTGTTAATACTGGATGATTAGGTGATAAAAATAGTTCATTTCCATCCTCGGTTTCGATTTTTATTATTTCTCCTTCATAAAATCTTTTTGAGCAGACGTTTGAAAATCCATTCAAAATTCTTTTTTGAAACAAATTTAATCCAAGTAAATTTTCATTTATGTTTTTTAATTCAATGCTATTAGTTTTAATAAGTTTTTTACCAGAATCAAATATTTTTTTGATATTAATTAAATTATCATTTAAATTTACTTCGGTGTCACCTCTCACACATTGATATCCCACAAACACAAGCGTATTTTTGGCATCTTCAGCAAGCATTTTTAGATGCTCTATAGCCGGACCGCCAACCAACATACCGCTTGTTGATAATATCACAGAAGGCTTCTCTGTCCAAACCTTTTCCCTGTCAGCAGAAGAGGCAACGCGCCTGAAGATTTCATTCTTGAAAGGGTCGTGATCGCTGAAAATTTTTCTCTGTATGCCTCTTGACATATACTCCGGGTAGGCAGTGTATATGCCGTTGGCATCCCATATCATGCCGTCGATAAATACAGGATACTGGAAGCCATTCTCAACCAAAATTGTCATAATCTCTTGCGATCTCTCTACAGAGAATGATGGTATTAACACCTGGCCACCCTGTTCCATGGTTTTGTTCACCACATCCATAAGCTGATTTTCTGCCTCCATGCGTTGGGGCATTATATCATCAGAGCCGCCATAAGTGGATTCAAGTATCAGGGTCTCAACACGCTGAAAATCCACAAAGGCAGGATCAAGCAAAGTGGTGCGGCTGAACTTCATGTCTGAGGCGTAAACTATGTTGTGCAGGCCATCGCCTATATGCAGATGCACAAGCGCAGAACCGAGTATGTGACCTGCATTCTGGAATGTCAATCTCACATCAGGAGCAACATCAGAAACCTCTCCATACTCTAATGGTATACTATGCCTCACTGCCTCCTTCACTCCCTTTGCAGTGAATATTGGTGCAGTAGCGTTTTTCTGCATAACATCAATATAATCCATGCACAGCAGCGCGAACAAATCAACAGTAGGCGTGGTGCAATACATAGGACCTTGATAGCCATATTCGTAAAGATACGGAACCATGCCGCAGTTATGGACTACAATGCCATTTGCAATATAATTTGAGTGGCCGGGAACCGTCAAGTCAAAAACTTTATTTGCATCAGAAGTTGTTTCATTTATTTTTGTAACCGGTTCCCACATTATATTTGATTTAGTTAATTTTTCCAAGTAATCCAATTCTTTAATTTTTATTTTCTTTTCTTTAGCTATTTTTAAAAGTTTAATCGCTATCTCAGATACTTTGTGCCTGCTTGGAAAATGATTTTTTTCGTAATGAGTGTATTTAAAGCCCAATTTTCGTAAATCTATTTTTCTAAGGCCAAGTTTTTTACAAATTGATAATATGTAGCTGCTTCTCAAAGGTATCAGGTCTATTTTGCTTCCAATCCCGTAACCTATTTTCGGAATTATTTTTTTCAAGCTTCTAATTTTTGTTTTATCGCTAAATTTAATTTTATTGAAAAATCTTTTCAGGGATTGTGGGTCATACATCGCTAACTGGAATGCATTCCCACCCCCAAATGTGGACTTCGATTCGTCATGGTCATAAATATGTGAAATAATCTCAAGCCTTAGAAGTAGGAGTTGCGTGACAAATATGATATTTTCACTTGACGAACAGAGAACAACGGAATGATGTTTAACGCTTCCCTCAGCATCAAAAAGTCCTTTAAGAAAACCAGCCACCACATCTGTTTTTGATCGGCAAACTTGTGATGGTACTTTTCTTTGTCTGCTTTTTGCAAGAATGTTGGCTTCAATTTCTTCCAACCATTTTCTGAAATCTATTGAATGTATGTGCAGACGTTTTCTTTCTTTTTGAGTAATTTTTGTTTTCAATCCAAATTTTTTTCTAATTAATTTTCCATAATTTTTTAAATTGCCCACGTTTTTATCTGTGCATACAACAGAATTGTAATTCCTACTAGATTTGTTTCCATCTCCCAAAATATAACCCAGTATTTGCGCCGCCAATGGATCCAGTTCAGACGGGAAATTTTCTTTATTTGGGAGTGATTGTTTGGAACCTCTGATATCAATCTTCTTTAAGGATGCTATAAAATCATTTTCCTTCAAATTTTTAGCCAATTTTTCTTTTATTAATCCATTTTCTATACAGAAAAATGGATGCTCGCCTGTCACCCTTATTCTTTTTGTTTTAGTTCGAATATCTAAAAGTTTTTTTGGTGATGCAATTCCTCCTCTTTGTAACGCGTTCATTTCATCCAATTTAAAATTATTTTGAAAATCAACTGATATTATATTTTCATTATTTTTAACTTCAGAAATTTTTAGGATACCTCCATCTGACAATTGAATATATGAATCTGGATGAAGGCAATGATCAAGATGGGCATGCGAAACAATTATAGCATCCAATTCAGTCGGGTCAAACTCCTTTACGTTTAAAATAGGATATGCATTATTGTTAATCCCACCAACATTTACACCACAATCAATCAATACCTTTGATTTCGGTGTTTCAACAAGAAAGCAGCTTCTTCCTACCTCTCTGCATGCACCCAAACCAGTAATCCTGATCCAATCCCTGTTTGTTTTGCGTTCACCAAATATATTCGCACCTATCTTGTTCAAAAACTCTCTTCTGAATTTCGATTCCGTGTGCATTATCTTTCTTATGCTGTTAATGACCTCTGAGTTTATTGACGGCACTCGTTCTATCCTCGGCACCCACAGCGATTCGGCCTTAATTTTTTTAAAGGTCTCACCGCCACGACCGATTACAAGGCCTGGTTTCTCAGCTGCAATTATGACAAGGCTTCGCTCATCTTCAAAATAAATATCCTTTATCTTCGCATCCTGCGGCACGATCTCCATAATCTTCAGTTTCGTATGCTCCTTGTCCATACAAATACTAGCCTCAGGCCTTATCTCAATCCTTTTTTTCAATTCATTAACAATACTTCTAACTATATCCTCGTGCTTGACAAAAAACTCCCTGCTTTTTGTATAGACAATTATCTCTGATCCTTCCAGCTCTATCCTGCTGACAGCCTCTGCTGGAAGTAAAGACTTTACTCTTTCAAGAATTTCCATTTTCAATCACTGTTATGCTTGTAAAAAAGTTTGCTATTTACTCTTTCATGCCCTGAACAGTCTCGGTCCTCAAAAACTTGAATCCGTCCTTGGTTATCGAAACTATGTCAATTCCTTTGCCACCCGAGCCTATGTCACGCTCTATTGCAGCCCTTATTGCCCTAGCAGCAAGTTTTGCGCCCTCTTCTATAGACAAGCCTTCCTTGTATTTATCCTCCAACACACCCAATGCAAAAGGCGAGCCTGAACCAGTGGAAAAGAATTTTTTCTCCTCCTCCACAGATCCTATTGCATCCAGCGTGAAAATTTTCGGACCTGTTTCGTCGTAACCAGCTATTATAAGCTGAACATAATAAGGAAAATACTTGCTACCTTGTAGTATGTTTCCCAACAGCGTGGCAGCTCCTTGCACGGATATTTTTCTGTGGTTCTGTATTGCAAACAGCTTCAGCTCAGCCTTCATATATCTCACAAGCGTCTGCGCATCACCACTCGCCCCTGCTATTGTCATAGCCACATGATCCTCTACAGGCAATATCTTGTCGGATTCCTTGCTTGCTATCAAATAGCCCATTGTAGACTTTTTCTCGGCTGCAAGGATTACTCCATCTTTGCACGCCAATCCCACAGTAGTTGTGCCAGTCTTCTTTATTTCAGGTTTTTCTTCTCCTAGTTTCATAAAGCATCACAGAATTTGATAAAATTAATTACTCATGTTAATTTAAAAAGGTTTGGTTTAGTAAGATTTAGCAAGATTTGCAACAACCTTAGCCTCCTTACCGCAGTAGACACATTTTGAAAATATCTTCTCCTCTTTGAAAGGAATATTAGTGATCTTCGCCCCTATCTCATCTTTTATCTTTTCCTCGCATGCGCTACTGCCGCACCAGCACGCCTGAACAAACCCCCTGTTTTTTTCTATTATACTTTTCAGTTCGCTGTAACTTTTAGCCTGTCGCGTATTCTTCCTAAGAAAATCCTCTGCCTTTTTGAAAAGATTTTTTTGTATTTCTTCCAGCATCTTAACGGCAACAGTGGCAAGCTTGCTTATCTTAACGACCTTCTTCTCTCCTGTGTCACGCCTTGCTAAAATTACCTGTTTCTTTGCAACATCCCTTGGCCCTATTTCAATCCTTAAAGGCACTCCCTTCAGTTCCCATTCATTAAACTTCCATCCAGGTGAAACATCATCCCTATCATCAAGCTTAACACGCACCTTCAAAGATTTCTCGATTTTTTTCGCTACAGCCAATATCTTCTCCTTATTCTTTTTCTCAAATATCGGCACGATTACGATCTGCAGCAAAGCAAGCCGTGGCGGCAAAACTAGACCGCGGTCATCGCTGTGAACAGCTATCATTACGCCCATTTCTCTCGTGCTGAAGCCCCAGGTATTCTGCCAGGCATAATTGACCTGCTTGTTTTTATCCAAAAATTTTATTTCAAATGCCTTGGAAAAATTCTGGCCGTCATGATGAAAATCAGGGCCTTGTATGGCCTTTCCGTCTGGAAGGAGATGCTCTATGCTATAGCTGCAAACCGCGCCTGCAAATTTTTCCCTATCAGTTTTTTTTCCAATTATTCCAGGCAGAGCCATATACTCTTCCGTAATCTTTTTGTAAATTTTCAAGATCTGATCCCTTTCTCCTTCTGCCTCCTCTTTTGTAGCAAAAACTGTGTGGCCCTCGTTCCATAAAAACTCCCTGCTTCTCAGCAACGGGACGGGATGCTTGAACTCCCACCTCAAAACATTATTCCATTGGTTATATCGCATTGGTAGATCTCTCCAAGATCGTATCCATTTTGCAAAGCTGTCATACATGATTGTCTCAGATGTTGGCCTTATGGCAAGCCTTTCATCCAGCTTCGTATCGCCGGTCTGTGTAACCCATGCCACCTCTGGCGAGAATCCTTCAACATGCTCCTTTTCCTTCATCAAAAGCTTTTCTGGTATCAGAAGCGGGAAGTAGACATTTTTTATACCAGCTTTTTTAAATTCCTCATCCATAGCCTTCTGTATCTCTTCCCAAGCAAAATACGCCTCTGGCCTAAAAGCAAGGCAACCAGAGACGGCAGTGTAATCTACGAACCCGGATTTTATAATAATCTGTGTATACCACTCTGAAAAGTTCTCGGACTTTTTTACTGCCATGCCATCCTTCTCTGACATAAATACCTAACTAAGATTTAAACGATTTATAAAGATAAATTTAAATCCTTGTGGCAATCGAAAAAGGTAAAAATCTAGGAAACGAATAGAATAACGTGAGAAAGATAGTTTGCTTCCTTGGTTTGCCTGGTTCTGGTAAAAGTACGTATGCAGATAGGCTAGCAGCTGAGAGAGGGTATAGATTCCTGAGGGAGGGCGCAACGCAGCTTATATATGAAAAGGGATTCAGACCTGGCAAGGATGCTCCTTTCGAGTTTGACAGGGCTATACTGGATAAAAACATAAACATGGCAAAGGACATATTGCGGATGGAAAAGCCTGATGTGATAATATTTGAGGGCGGGCCTGTTAGTGATATGTTGTTTGCAGCTGCTCGTTCAAAGCTAGGCAAGCAGAAAGATTCCAGAAAAGGCATACTGGACGGTTACAACCATCAAGCAATACAAGGCCTGATAGAGAACTCGAAATTTGTTATTTTCAACCTACCTCCTGGCATCTCGCTTAACAGGCAGGAAGATCGAAACAAGCCAGAACTGATGACGCCTGACATTGATGTTTTGGATTTTGTCCACAAAGGATTAATGGAGTTCTACAGGAACAACAAGGACAAGGTTGCAGTAATAAACATCATAGGAAAAGGCGAAGACGAGGTTTATACTGAAGTGACGCAGAAACTGGATGCATTGCTGCAGGCTTGATTTTTTTCAAGAAAAGTTTTAGTGTTCGAAGACGATTAACATGCTTCACGGGTTCAAATCACACCTCCCGCATGAAATTCTAAATACGTAATACCGCAAGCTGCAAAACGATTAAGTAATTTAACTGTCATAGATAATACGTATGATAATCTCCGTATTATCCGACATGCATTTTGGTTACTCACACAGTCCTCTAACAGAGAATGACTGTTTTGAAAATGCAGATGAGGCCATGCAGAAAGCAATGGATGCCGATATAATCCTGATCGCAGGTGACATATTTGATTCGCGCATGCCAAAAACTGGTGTATGGGCCAAGGGTATAAGAGTGCTGGTGAAGCCACTGGTTGCTGAAGGCAAAGATGTAAAGCTGTTTAGCACGACTAAAACCATGAAAGAAATTCATAAAAGATTGCTGCAGCACATACCAGTTGTGGCGATACATGGCACGCATGAAAGAAGAGGTAGGGATGAGTTGAATGCTGTTGAAGTTCTTGACAATGCTGGCATACTGCTGCATCTTCACTGCGAGACAATAGTTTTTGAAAAGGATGGTGTTAAGGTTGCTATACACGGCATGTCTGGCGTGCCTGAAAGGCAGGCTGCGGATGTTTTGAAGCAGTGGAATCCTAAACCAGTGGAAGGCTGCTACAACATACTGATGCTGCATCAAAGCATTGATCCATTCATTTATTCGCCGCTGGAACCTCCGACAATAACTTTGGACAACCTGCCAAGCGGATTTGATTTGATTATAGACGGCCACATACATGGCCATACTGAAGAAGTAGTTGGTAATGCAAGGTTGATAATCCCAGGCAGTACTGTTACAACACAGCTGGAAAGGAATGAGGCTGAAACCGAGAAAGGAATCTACAAAATAGATAGTAAAAATAAAACTATAGCGTTCATACCTTTGGAAAAAGGTAGGAAATTTTTTTACGAGGAATTGAAGTTGAGTGATGATGTAAGAGAAAGGATAGAAAGTCTGATTAATAAAATACTTGGGAAAAAATTTGCAAAGCCGCCAATCATAAAGATTAAAATATTTGGAAAGGATGTAGACGTCTCTGAGCAAGACCTGAGGGCTGTGGAAAAAAAATATGCCGATAAAGCTATTCTTGTAATCGCCAAAGAACTGGAATCGGAAGAAATGGCAGATAGGATAGAATTTATGCAAAACCTGCGTGAGCAAAAGCTGTCTGTGGAGGAGATTGGGTTACAAATATTGAAAAAAAATTTGGAAAATATGTATTTTGAGCAAAGTTTTGACTTCGAGAATGCCTTTGGCATGCTCAGTGAGGGTGAGGTAGATAAGATGTTTGAAATTTTGATTGGAAGGCAAAAAACATTGGTGGATTGATGATAAAACAGGTTAAGCTAAAAAACTGGAAATCGCATGAGGATTCGGAATTAAACTTTTCCAGCGGGACTAATGTGCTGATAGGCATAATGGGCAGCGGTAAATCATCCATCATGGATGCAATATGCTTTGCCTTTTTTGGCACTTTCCCTCTCTTGCAATCAAAAAAGCTGAAGCTTGATGACATACTTATGAAAAGGCCTGTTGAAAAGGACAAGAGTGAGGTGGAATTAACATTCGAAAATAATGGCTCGCTGTATTCTGTTAGGAGGGTGATAGAAAAAGGAAAAGGCACAAGCTACTCTGAATTGAAGGAGAACGGGAGGATTGTAGAATCACCGAACTCGCAAAGGGTGATAGAACGCGTGGAGAAAATCCTGAAGGTTAATTACGATTTGTTCAGCAAGGCAATATACTCTGAGCAGAATGCGCTTGATTACTTCCTAACAATACCCAGAGGGCAGAGGATGAAGAAGATTGACGAGCTGCTTATGATTGACAAGTTTGAAAAAGCCCGTGCGAATGCTACCAGTCTTGCAAACAGGTTGGGCAACAGGAAGGTGGACAAGGAAAGCGAGATAGAGTTTGCAGACACAGAGTCTTTGGAAAAGAATGTTGCTGATTTAAAGAATGATTTGAAGAAACTGCTGGAAGAAAGGGGAAGGATTGCGATAAGATTGGAGCAAATAACAAAGGATAAAGGCATGATGGAGGTGGAGGTAGAGGGGTTGAAGAAAATAAAAGATAATCTCGAGCTGTTAAGGCGTGAGTATACTGGGGTTGAAAGTAGCATTGATGAAATAAACAAGTTTATCAAAAATTTAGGCAGTGCCATAGGTGGAAAAAACAAGGAAGAATTGCAGAAGAATCTTGCAACAGCCAAGCAGAAAATTGCAGAGCTGGATAAAAAACTTGCTGAGAGTAGAGAGAACTATGAAAAAATATTTTCATTGATATCAAACTCAAAGGCGAAGCTAGAATATTTGGAAAATGATAGAATAAGGAAGATGGAAAGGGAGATAGAGGAAAAGCTGAGGATGCAGAAAGAGTTGGATGAGATGAAGGCAATGATAGGTGGTGATATTGTAAAGAAGGTTAATGAAAAAAGGGTTTTGTATGAGTCGTTAATAGAAAAATACCAAGAGATAAAAGCCAAGATAAAGAATATTGATGATACTATGCAGCAACTCTCTTCTCTTGGTGGTGTCTGTCCCATATGCGATTCAAAGTTGAGTGAGGAAAAGAAGAGGTTCTTGATGAAACAGAAGCAGTTGCAGGTTAATGCCTTGAAGGGTATGCTTCAAGAAATCCTGGAGAGGAGGATAGGTTGTGAAAAGGAATTGAGGAAGATTGAGGAAGATTCGAAGAGATTGGAGATGATGAGTGTAGATATCGGTGATTTGGAGAAAATCAGTGAAGAATTGGAGGAGGCAAAGAGGATTTATTCGAAGATGAGCGAGTCTGCGAAAGCATATGCAGTAGAATTGGAGAAAATAAAAAATTATTTGGAAGAAATTGAGAATGAAAAAAATGGAGTGAGTACGGCGAAGCAGGAGTATGAAATTTTGGTAAAGCAGTTTGAGGAATATCATGAGAGGAGGGGAAGGTTGGAGGAGCTGGCTAAAAGGAAGGATGAATTAGAGGGAAAGATAAAAATTGTGGAAATGAAGGTTGTGGAGAAAAATATTGAAGATATGGAGAGGATGTTTAGAAATTTGGTTGCCGAGGAAAGAGAGTTGGAGATAAAGATTATTAGCTCGGTGCAGTTGGCAAAGGAAAAGGAGGTAAGAATAAAGGAATATGAGATGAAGCTAAACAATGCCCTGAGGCAGCGGGGGGAGATAAAAAGATTGGAGATTTTGGTTAGGGAGTTGAAAATTTTTGCCAAGGCCTTGGAGCAAACTCAGATTGAGCTTCGCAAGGAGTTTGTAGAGTCTGTTAATTATTTCATGTCAAAATTATGGACAACACTCTATCCATATGAGGATTTTGTGAGCATAAGGCTGAGTGTTGATGAGGGTGATTATGTGTTGCAGCTATGCGAAAGAAGCGGGAGATGGGTTAATGTTGAGGGTGTGGCAAGCGGTGGTGAGCGGTCTATAGCTTGCTTGGCATTGAGGATTGCATTCTCATTAGTGCTAGCACCGCAGATGAGGACGTTGATTTTGGACGAGCCTACTGCTAACCTGGATGCATCAGCAATCGACATGCTTGCCAAAACTCTGAGAGAAAGGATTTATGAGTTTGTTGACCAGTGTTTTATAATCACACACCAGCCTGAGCTGGAAGAGGCTGTTACCGGTAGAGCATACCGTTTAGAAAGGGATAAAAAGAAGGATGAAGCAACCAAGGTTATTGTGCTGTCGTAATAGTTTATTAATTCATTTATTTTAAATTTTATCATGCCGATCAGATTCATAACAGATTATCCAGCATTGTTTATTTCTGACAAAAAAATTTTAGTAATCTCCGAGCTGCACTTGGGTTTGGAATATGAACTGTATAAATCTGGGATAAAAATTCCTTCGCAGAGGAGAAAATTTGAGGAAGTGATTGATCAACTGGTTAAATTAACTAATGCAGAAACACTGGTGATACTGGGTGATATGAAGCATAAGGTCCCTGGCTCGACTATAAGGGAGGATGTAGAAATACCAAGGTTTCTTGAAAATCTGAGGGAAAGGATTAAAGTAATACTAGTAAAGGGTAATCATGATGACAGGATAGAGAAGATAGTGCCAAAAGGAGTGAAGATTTACGGCAGCAGAGGTTACAAAATAGGTAAATATGGCTTTTTACATGGCCATGCCTGGCCCTCTAAAAAATTAATGGCTTGCGATTATATTTTTGTTGGTCATGTTCATCCGGCAATAGAATTCAAAGATAGCCTAGGCTTCAGGTCTGTTCTAAATGTCTGGCTGAAAGGCAGACTAAATCAAGAGATGGTGAAGAAAAAATACAAATTAAACAAAACTGGCAGGCTGAATGCAGTGGTTTTGCCTACATTTAACAGCATACTTGGCAATGCGATGCTGAACAGAATAGAGCAAGGGGAACACACAGGACCGTTGTTCACAAACAAAGTTTTTGATCTGGACAGCTCTAGGATTTACCTTTTGGATGGAACCTACCTTGGAGTTCTAAAATATCTGAAAAAATAGCAGCCTATATATTTTGCAATAGCTCCTTCTCATCCTCACCCAGTCTATCGGAAATCTCCCTCAGTATTCTCCTATCCTCGTCAGAGATGAATGAAGATAAGATGTCACCTTCCTTAATATGCCTTCCAACAACTGGCTCGTTCATGCTGACTGCAACCTTGTCGCCCTTTCTTGCCTCCTGTATTGACTGCCCTTCTTTCTGTATTTCTTTAACCTTTCCAATAATCTTTCCATCCTTTCTTTTCATCGCTACACCAGCCTTCAACACGCCTCGCAAAACCTCTACACCAAAAATCGCAGGTTTAAACTGGCGGAAAACGCAACCATGCAAAAACTTAACCTCACAAGGCCTTGCTACGGTTTTTAACAGTTCTTCAATCTCTCTTTCTCTCTTTTGTAGGCACCACTCTTTGTATTCATCAATCAATCTGTAAATCACGCCATTCTCAAAAATTTTTATTCCAAAATCTTTGGCAAGGTTTTTAGAATCCTCCAATGTCTTTACATTAAAGGCTAAAATAACCTTTCTCAAATCATCCTTCAAATTTTGCAGTTCGATTACATCCTCTTTAGTGATGTGCCCTACATCAGCCTTTCTTATCGGTATGTTTGCCTCGGAGAGAAGTTTGATCATTGCCTCCAGGCTTCCTAGCGTGTCAGCCTTAACAACCACACCTTCTGTATGTTTTGTGAACTGCACCTCTTCAACATCCCTCTGCACCTCACGCTTTGCTTTATCCACTTCCTTCTCAGTCCTAACAGCTATGATTGGTGAACCAGAGATAACATTCTCCAATCCAGGGGCTGCTATTTTTATACCAGCAGCAGCCACAACTTCTTGAGCAGATTCAAACTCTTTCTCAAGTCGCAACTCATGCAAAGGCTGCGGCCTCAGCAAGGCCTTAATCTTCGTAACAACGGGCTGTTTGCTACCAATTACAATATAATCCCCTTTGTGTATGCTGCCATCATATAATATCACATCTATGGTCATACCAAAGCCTTTAACCTCTTTTACTTCTAACACAGTGCCACGTGCATTTTTAGAAACCTCCAGTTTGTCCTTCAGGAACTGTTGTGATAAACCTGCCAAAACCATCAGCAAATCCGCAACACCCTCACCCGTTACACCAGAGCAAGGCACGATTGCTACCTGTTTCTGAAAATTCTCTATCCTGTCAAACCTTTCAGAATTGAAACCACGCTCTGATAACTGGGAGACGATCTGGTATAATTTTTTTTCAAGCTCGTCCTTAACAACATCACGCTGCTTTTCAAAACTTTCCAAAAAGCAAGACTTGTTTGGTGTCCAACCAGATATTTTATCAATCTTCGTCAGCGCTACCACAAAAGGAACCTTGTACTGCTTCAAAATCGCTAGACTTTCATCTGTCTGTTCCTGAAACCCTTCTGTTATGTCGACAACTAGTATTGCTAAATCTGAAACAGCGCCGCCACGTTTTCTTATTGTTATAAATGCAGCATGGCCAGGCGTATCGATCAAAAGCAATCCAGGTATTTTTATATCCACGTTAAACTTTTGTAACATATTGCCGCAAATTTTTTTCACAGTCTCTAATGGTATATAGGAGGCGCCGACATGCTGTGTTAGTTCCCCTTGCTCTGCTTTTGCTACAAATGTTCCTCTTATTTTGTCTAACAAAACAGTCTTTCCATGGTTCACATGGCCTGCTGTGACAATTATGGGTGAACGAATCATACCAATCACACTCAAATTATCTATTATACTTAATCCTATTATAAATTATTGGTAGTATGATAACGTATGAAGAGGCGGAAAGACTTTTGAAGGAGAAAGGCTGCTCGCAGGAGGTTGTGGAGCACTGCAAACGCGTTTCAGCAAAGGCCGATGAGGTAGCTGAAAAAATAAACTCTTGCGGTCATAAGGTGAATGTTGCTTTGATCAGGGTTGGTGGTATGCTGCATGATATAGGAAGATGCAAAGCAAATGACGTGGGCCATGGTGTGGAAGGCGGGAAGATTGTAAGGGCATTACGTGAAGAAGAGTTGGCAAGGATTGTGGAGAGGCATGTTGGTGGTGGAATTAAGGCAGGAGAAATAGCAGGTTTTCCAAAAAAAGATTTTATGCCTGAGACCTTGGAGGAAAAGGTTGTTTGTTATGCTGACAAGCTCATTGAGTATATGCAGGATGGTACTGTAAAAGAAAATGAGGATGCTTCCCATGAAATTGCAAAACTTGAGAGAAAGCTTGGGAAGGAGCATGTCGCACCGCAACGGCTGAGAAAAATACAGGAAGAGATAAAAAAACTGATGGAGAAAAGCTAATCAATTTTTAAACACATTAATAATATAGTGATTTGATGACATTGACATTAAATGACATAACGCCTGTTGGGTTGTGCATAGCTACTCAAGATCTCTTCGATGCAAAAAGATTCCAGACAAACTTCTGCGACAATCTGGTATTGCGCTTCAGGGACAGCAACCTCGCATCAAAGCTTCTGAACGTAAAGCGCCAGCTGAATTCTGATGAAATGGAGAAAAAATTTATCGAGGGTCACAAGGCAGCCATAGTTAGCAATATCGATAAGATAATCTCCCTGGCATTATCTCGTTACGCACAAAACGATATGAGACTGGTGGAGGAGATTGTTTCAAACGGGAAAGAACTGATTGACAAGGTTTTAATGGCATCAAACTTCGGCCAGATAGCCATGTTGGAGCCTGTTTTTAAAACCAAGGTCACGCTGCCCGTTTACGAGCTGTTCATAGAATCTATGAAAAGATCCAAAATATTGATGGTTTGATGTTAGCTGAGGATGCAGAGAGCGAGATCAAAAAGCTAAAGCTGTTAAAGTCTGAGATAGCCAACAAAATAAAGGTTAATTACGATTTTGAACAGAGAGATGAGTTGGAGCAGAGATTATCCAGAGTGAGCCGGCAGATAAGGATACTTGAACGGCTTAAGGGTAAGTAATTTTGAGGGAAAATTGGCAGAGTAAGGTTGCAACTGTTGTCGAAACCGCTCTGACCAACCTTCTATCCTCATATAATTTTCATAACGTTGTTATAGTTTTAAATATTTCTATACTGCAATAGATATTATGAAACCGTTCTGTGAGGTTGTTGTGGCTGACATACTGCCTGTGATAAGGGCGATAATAGCAAAAGAGCTTATTGACACCTACAAACTTAACCAGGTGGAGGTTGCCCGCAAGCTAGGGGTGACGCAGCCGGCGATATCGCAATACCGTAGCAAGTTGAGAGGGCAAGGCGTGAAGATATTGCTTGGCAACAAAAAAATCCTAACCCTTATAAAAAAATTTGCCAAGGAGATTGCCATAGGTGATGTAAAACCGCAGGGCATGCACAAAAAATTATGTGATATATGCAGAAGCATAAGAATGGAAAAGATAATTTGTAAGATGCATGGCGGTGTAGAATGCTATATCTGTTTTGGCAAGAAGATATGCTAAGGTTTTAGTTTGTAATTAGATTCTGTTTTCTGGCGTGAAAATTTGCTTTTGACTTTAGATAATGCTTCCTTTATCCTATCTTTGAAACCAACACCGGCTTCTTTGGTTTTTCCGAAAATCAGGCCTGCTTTTTCAGTTACTGCAGCACGACCCACAGCTTGTTTGGAGGGCCAGAATAAGTATGCAAGTATTACAGCTGCTACTACGCCACCGCCAATCAATGCATATGTTACTGCATTACTCGGACTGATCAAGCCCTGCTTTTTCGCATTCTCAATCTCAGTCTTCACATCATTTATCAGGGATTTAATTGTGTCGAAAAGGGCATATGCAGAATTGTAGTCGCCTGCCTTTATGAAATTTTCACTCTCGTTGATCTTTGTCTTTAGCTGGTTCAGCTTTGTCTCAGCTGCTGACATGTTATACCATACCTTCAAGCTGTTCAGTTCAGCCTCAAGCGCTGTTACGTTTGCCTTGAACTGATCGAGGCTTGCATTGATCTGTGCTTTGGTTGCCTCTGTTGGTAATACCCGTAGTGTGAAGGATTTTTCTGTGCTGGAATAATCGCTTGTGGCTTTGAAGGATGCAGTATAATCTTTTATCGCAGCATCAGCAGCAGGTGAAAATAAAACAGTGAAGTTTACTGTTGCAAGGGCTGCTGTGCTTTGGGTCGTTGATGGGCTGATGGAATACCAAGACGAATTAAGATTTTCAATAGTGAGTTTTATCAGTTGCGTGTATGTCGTGTTGGTATTCTTCACTTTGACCGTGGTGGAGTTTGTTTTTCCTTGTGTTGCGATAACTAACGAAGGATAGTCTGTTATGTCAAGGTAGTTTGCTGCGGCTGATGATGTACCAGATGAGGTGGCCCCTGAGGCGGATGACGTTGTTGTAGTGGCTGTGGTGGATGCTGATGATGAGAATGTTATGTTGACCCCACGCCGGTTGAACCAGTTGAATGATGGATAACCAATGAAACTTATTGCACAAGTGCCGTTACCTGACGGGGCTGTAATGCTATAGTTTGCAATACAGGTTGTCGAGTAGCCACTTGCGTTTAGGGTTGTGGTGCCTGCTGCATTCGGGCAGTTGTAATAATAGAGCGTTGATGGTGAGATTGTCCAGTCTGAGCAGCTATAGGAAGCTGTCAGGTTTGCTGATGTGTTACCAACCGGACCGTAGTTGCTGATGTTTATAAAAACAGTTGTGGTCGAGCCATTGCTGACTGTTATGGTTGGATTGGCACAGTCTGCGCCGAAGCTGCAACTACTACCGCTTGTATTGGTACTCATGAAAAATCCAGAGTTGTTGACAACTATGACATTATTACTGGGATTGACAGTGGTGACGTTGTATACATTCGATTGGCTATAATGGGTCATTAATATTATAGGTTTGTAACGGCCACCTGGCTGAAAAGCAGGTATTGTTACATTTAGATTATAAAAGTTGCCATAATAAAATGGATTTGTTCCATTGAAAAAGCTTACATTGCCTGTTATAGGTATACGGCCTGCTACAGTTGTAACATTACCTTCTTGCAAAAAAACTGAGGTTATATTGTCTATGGTGAGAGTATTTATGTTGTTAGTCTCATTTATAGTTTGCACAGTGAACCTCACTGTTATATTTTCTGAAGTGTTTGTTACACCGGGATTATACGCTATGTTGTCAGTTCCATCAATAGATTTCACATCATTAATTATCAAATTCATATATTTTGTCACGTTCAGTATCAGATTTATTGTGAAATCTGGATAGGGATGAGCAGTTAGGTTAGAATTTGCTTCATTCGTGCCGTTTATTTTTATCCATCCTGAATATAATGTTCCAATAGGTAGCGAACTGTTCATCACCATGGTCACATTAAGCAGGAAAAAACTATTGGCTGGTATGTTGCTGGTGGTATTGTTGAAAAAGAAGGTTGCATTGTAGCCTGTACAACTAACAGGGCTGCTACCACTGCAGCTCATATTTTCTGAACTTGCCCAAGTTATACTAAGGTTGTAATTCCCTGGATTAGATATATTAAAGTAGGTGTTGAATATTGTAACATTAACACCATAGTTCTCATTTCGCTGGTATGTCATAGAGCTTAATGTATTGTTGACAACGAGCATCGGTGTAGTAACCTCAACCTTCAATGGTATCCTTATTCCAGATTTTCTGTTGTCTAGGTATTGCACATAACCTTCATGCGTACCATTCATTGCTGTAGAAGGAATGGTGAAGTTGAATTGGACAAGGGATGAAGAGTTGGGATTAAGTGTTAGGGTTGTACCTGTGAGGTTTGTTGCAATCCAGCTCGAAGCTGTGTAATATGCATAAACAGTAACGTTGAAGGGGCTAACTGCTACAGTGTTATTTACTACTTCAAACTTCCATATGCCAGATGCTGTTGGTATGGATAATGTCTCATTGTATTCCTCCTGCATTACGCCAGTTACATTTGCAAAATAGAACTTGTTTGAAGAAGTGCCAGCCAAGCTGCTGTTTGGGTAATAAATATTAAGTGTATAGTTGGCACCTCCAGTCCAGTTCAAAGACGCTTTCACTTTACTTATCACTCCAGAACCTGGTATGAAAAGTGAAAAATTACTCATGCTGCTGTTGCCAAACATTTTAACATAATACATCTCCTTATTTTCGCTTATCTCTGTCAAGGTGATGTTACCTGCGTTGCTAAACGTAAGGTTCATAGTTGTGTTTGTTGTAGCATTCATGATATTAAAGTTTATATCTACTGGTTTTTGCGAAGTGGAGTTTGTGATATTCAACGTTGTGAAGATTAAATTGCCTGTATAGGTTATTTGTGATGTGGTGTTGTTGCCATAAACCCTTATCTCCCACATGCTAGGCGTGGCAGAAAACTCGCTGGGATTGCTGAAAAATAACCATTCTGAGTTTGTGGATTTATTTATTGATTTGGCCTTGAGCAAACCAGCATTATTCAAAACAAATACGTCAGCATCACTATCAGCTGTCAAATTTACTGCAAAGCCTGTTATGTTTGCTATGTCGCCATCGTTGCTGGAAGTCATATTGAAGAAGAATGAATGATATGTAGAGGCGTTTGCAGGAATTTTGCCGCTGAAGCTACCCATTCCTGTCTGTTTGCTGAGCGTGTTTTTAGAGGATAGAGGAATGTCCAGGCGTATTGTTATATTCGCAGTTTCATTGGTTTGTGTTTTGTTCCTTGTAGTGAATTTTGTAGTTAAATAGGCACCAGGAAGGCAGTCGAGATAGGTTGCATTTGCTATAAGTGTGAAATTACGACTTGATGATGGGGTTAAACCCAAAAGTTCTGTTGTGTAGTTGTTGTCATATCTCTGCAAGGTAAGGGTTATGTTTGTACACTTTGTTAGGCTATTACTCTGAGTGTAATTCTCTGACAGCTTTGAATCTGCAGAAGCATTAAGTAGCTCGAGTGTAAGAGAGCCGTAGCTGGCATTTGTAGATAGTGTTATATTGCCTTGATAGAAGTTGGTATAATTCAGAATTAATTGCGTTTCATTTGTGACATTCCATATAGTGACATTGAACTGCCCCAGTGGAGAGCTTGCTATGGAATAGACGTAGCTGAAGAGACTAAGGAAGGTTAGAATTGTAAATAGAGCTGCCAGAAGGCTTCTTTTCATCCAAACCTCTCCTTAAATTATTTTGGATTGCTAATATAAAATATAGCCTTGAAAAATAACTAGATTACTAGCCTCGAATCTGATGACGACTAATGGGCGGAATGATTTAATGATTACACCCTAGGTTCTGAAGAGAGGAATCATTTCTTCAAAAATTTCGATATAAAACTTTGTTCTTGCCCCATACTTCTTATATCATAAAGTACTCTGCTATCAAACCAACCACGACGTGTTCTTCTTCTTGAATCTAACTCATGAACGTAAGGCTTTATGTCAAGCAGTGGAGTATTGTCAAGCATGTCAACACCTTTAACACCTAAACATCTACCCGAACGTCTCACCAGCTTTACTACCGAAACTCCTATGGGGTTGGGCCTTGCCAATGACCTTGTAGCAAATATGCCATGTCGCTGCTTGTCTATAGTTTTTAGCGAAGGTGTGTAGCAATTTACCCTGTCACCATAATAAATTAGCATTAAATGGGAGAACATATCCACATCCTTCAAACCGCGAGCATATTTTTTGTAAACAACTACAGTTCCTTCAGCATCTGAGTGTGAGGCCTGCATTGGAACATCTTCAATTTCTGTATACGGGGTGTGAATAGTTCCTATCCGCCTGAGTTTCATGCGCATGAAAATCTCTTTTACTTTAATCTTTAAATATCTTTTATGAAAATCCTGGTCTGCGGCAACCCGCTTGTTGGCAAGGATGCAACAGCGTTGAGGGCTGCTGAATTGCTAAAAAAAATGTTGCCTGAGATAGAGTTTGAAGAATTTGACAGCGTGGAAGAATTGCATGACGAAGAGGTGAATATCCTTGATGTTGTTAAGGGATTAAAAAGGCCAATGATTATAAAAAATATGGATGATATCGTTGCTGGCAAGATTTATTCTTTGCATGACTTTGACCTGGGGCAGACACTGAAGCTATTGAAGAAGCTGGGGATGATCAAAAAGGTGAAAATATTCGGAGTGCCTTGCGGATTGAACAAAAAAACAATCGAACAGCTTGCAGAATTGATCAAATCCAATTTAACTTCAAGAAATGGGTAGCGCAGCTCATACAAGGATCATACGCTCTAATCAGTCTCTCAACCCTTTGTTGTATTTCTTCCTTGTTTTTGTCAAGATTGTGTTCAACCAAGTCCCATATGTCATTCTGCATGTTGATCTGGTTTTGCGCTGTTGGTATTACAATATTACCTTCGACAATCCTTCCCATACCATCTATGCTCATCATGTAGTATAGCGTGCCTCGCGGCGCCTCTATTACTCCGACGCCAACACCTTTCTTCGGCTTTGCAACAGCAGGTTTCTCTTCTTTAAAGTCAGTTGCCTCTAACAGTTCTATGGAATGATCAATGCAGTGCAACATTTCTATGGCCTGGGCAAGGTTGTTGTGGAAGATGTTGTTTGACGGGAATGGCAGCAAATATCTGCCACCATCCTTTCTCACGCTCTTATGCAAGTTTTGCCTGCTGAGGTTGATGCGTGCAAGCGCACCGACCATGTATTCCCTTCCCTCAAACTCGTATGCCGATGCCTGCGAGTAAGGTATAACAACCCTTTGCAGGTGGTTGTAGTACTCTTTCTCCGGAACATGCAACCCTTCCGTACTCCTTATCTCCCCCTCCAAGAAGCTGAAATCTTTTGTTGCTAGCGCTACGAAATCCGTATCCCGCTTAAACTCCCAATCATTTCTAAAAAATATGTCTATCAAATCAAAAACATAAGGCCTCACTTCTTTCAATTGCTTGACAACTTTAGTTATATCGTCCTTTTTAGGAAAACTGGTGAAACCTCCTACAACTGTAAAAGTGGGATGGACAGCCCGACCTGCTACTAGTGTTGCTAAGGCATTGCCTGCAGCCTTTACATGCAAGGCCTCATGTAAAAATTCTTTTTCCCGTCCTTCAAAATCAAGGACTGAATCCTTGCTAAAGATGTCAGGCAGGCAGAAAAGGTATAGATGCATGGCATGGTCACGCAATACAGTGCCGTACATGGCAAGCTTTCGCAACAGCATCGTTTGTTCTGAAGGCTTTATGCCAATAGCCTTCTCCACTGCTTCTGTACAACATGTGAGGTGTGCGATACTGCAGGTGCCGCAGATGCGTGACATTAACAGTGGGATGTTGGAAAAAGATTTCCCTATTATCGCCTGCGTGTAAAACCTCTTGCTCTCGCTTATTTTTAGCTTCACATCCAAAAGCATGCCATTTCTCACTTTTATATCCAGCGATGCCCGCCCTTCTATCTTGCTTAGGTCTTTCAATGTTATGTCAAAATTTTTATGCATATCAACGCCTCATATATTTCTCCAGCATTTGTATAAACTTCTCTTCAACCATCGGGCAGCCGGGTACAACATCGTCAACAGCCACAAAATTCTTCAAGGGATAAACCTTCTCGTTCAGCCTAAACCTCTTCAGCAGGAATGTTATCTCGCTTGTAGCCTTGCTGTCGAAAAAATTCCTCTGGTTCGCTGGCGAGCCTTCTGCTGCGCATGAGCCGATTGCTACAAGCCTTTTAGCGTTGTCGCGTATCTCCCTCAGCTGCTTTTCTTCTTCTTTCGAAGATATTGCGCCCTCGACAAATGCCAGATCCATGTTTTTTAGCTTCCCGACCTTTTTCAGCATTCTACAATGTAATATATTAATTTTGTCAGACCATTCTGCATATTTTCTGTTCAGGATTTCCAGAAATGTTATCATGCATCCCTCATCGCAGGTGAAGGAAAAAAATCCTATCTTCAATTTCACTTTACCACCATATAAGTGGCTGTTGCATCCTGTGTTTTAACCAAGATTTTTACAAAGTCTTTGTTCCAATCGGTCTGCAGTATTGTGGTCTGGCCTGATTTCAACGGCAGCACTTTGTTTTTTATGCCAACAGTAGTGTTATCAACAATAACGTTGAATCCAGACAGATCGAGCGTGCCTGTATTTGTTACACTTATCAAGAGGTTGTTATCTGCATCTCGAGCAACACTAAGGATTTCCATTTTATACAGCATGTTCTTCAGTATAACAACTATACTGGTGTTGCTGAATTTCGGAATCCACGGGCCGATAAAGGGTATGGAGGAGGCATCGAAATAGCCAAGCACAAGCGTGCTTGCAACTACAACAAGCAGGACTAACACCAAACCAATCAATATCTCTTTCAAGATTTTAAAAACTACAACAAGTACGATTGCAAAAATTACCAGACCGAATACGAGCGGTAGCATAAAACCAATATAATATTTTTATCCCAGCTAATAAATGTTCTTTTCAATCCCGCATAAATTTAACAAATTCTTCCTTACTCCTGTCAGCCAAGCAGTAGTTTTTTGTTTTTTCTCGAGCAATGGTTGAAGAGGGGCCGCCGTAAAGATGGCCCGGATAGATTTTTATGCTGCCTGGCAGTTTTTTCAACCTGTTCAAACTCTCATACATCTGTTCAGAACTACCGCCAAGCAAATCAGTCCTGCCACACTCTTCAACAAATAACGTGTCACCGGTAAACAGGTTGTTTTCTGCGAGAATACATATGCTATCTTGCGTATGGCCCGGTGTATGAAAAATTTTTATTTTTATACTGCCCAGCTGCAAAACACTTCCTTCATCAATATGAATATCACCGGAGTTGTAAGCAACTATCTTTCCGCCCAACTGCTTTAATTGCATATTGCCTCCTGTATGGTCGTGATGAGAGTGAGTGTTAAATATGTAGACAAGCTTCATTCTGTTTTCATCCAAAAAATCCATCACTTCTTTCGCTTCAGTAGTATCTATAACAGCTGCTTGTTTGCTTTTTTCATCTGCAATTACGTAAACAAAATTTTTTATTCCTCCTACCAAGAACTGCTTTACTAGCATGAGCGGACTCGGAGGGATTTGAACCCTCAATCGTCAGCTTTCCTCTCAGATAGGGGGTTCAGCCTTTTGTCTGCTGCTCTATCCAAGTTGAGCTACGAGTCCAATATTTATTTACATGGCAAGCGAATTTAATAACTATGACATTGACAAAAAAAATGCAGAGTATTGCCAGAAACATAATAAATGTTAACATGAATGTTAAAGAAAGAGAATCTGTTGTCATTTCTGCCGGACCGAACTCGATAGATTTTGCTGAAGCGATTGCATTTGAAGCGTCTAAAGTGGGAGCATATCCTAGCATAAACTATAGCAGCGACAGGCTTGCACTAAAAACCTACAAATCTGCAAATGACAGATATCTAAAGCACTATTCTAAACTGTCAGAGATTATTGCAAAGAAGGTGGATGTGGAGATAGTTTTGGATGACTCGGATCCTTTTATAGAAAAACAGCTGCCACAGAAAAAGATTGAGATACGAAGAAAAGCAATGAAACCTCTTAGAGAGATAAAAGACAGAAGATCGAAAGAAAAAACCATAAAAAGCGTGCTCATAGGATTTCCGACAAAGGAAACTGCTAAATCGATGAAAATACCTTTCAACAAGCTCAACAATATTTTCTGGAGCACTATGGATGTTGATTATCAAAGGCTGCATGCTTTTAATCAAGTATTAGCAAGGAAACTTGCAGGCAAGAAATGGATACACATAATCGGGGAGAAGACAAACATAAAACTTTCAATAAAGGGGCGGCCGCCAATTTTAGACAGTGGACTTTGGATAAAAGAGAGGCTTGGCTACCTGAACCTGCCTGCAGGCGAGGTATTCTATGCTCCTGTTGAAACATCTGTCAATGGCGAAATATATTTTGATTTGCCTAACCTGCATTACGGCATGCAGATACAAGGAGTGTGGTGGAAGTTCAAACATGGAAAACTTGTAGACTATTCTGTAGAAAAAGGGCTGAAAGCGTTTGAGGATGTTTACAAAAATGCTTCCGGCGATAAAGACAAAATAGGCGAATTCTCTTTCGGCACAAACCCCAAAGCAAGGAGAACTGGCGGGATGATAATTGTGGATGAGAAAATACTTTCGACTATTCATCTAGCCATAGGTCACAATAAACACTTTGGTGGCAAGAACGATGCAACTATTCATTGGGACTTCTTCAAAAATATGGGTAGAGGTAGTAGATTATACGCAGATGATAAAATAATCATGAAAGATGGTAAATTAATTTAATATCGTGGCTTGACGCCCTCATAAAACCAAGTCTTTAAAGTGCGTATAGATATGCCTAATATATTAGCTATTTCGTAAAGTGTAAAACTTTTTCTAAGTTCAAAGGCATTTTTGTATTCTTCAAGCGTGTGAATTTTAACAAATCTTTTATAAGAAGCTAATAGTATTATGACATCCTCTACGGACTAAAGTCCGCAGTTTCCTGTGAATTTTTCGAGGTTTAGCTGCTGTTGCCTAGACTATGGCTTCGCCTGACAAATTCTTCCATAAGAGAAACCTCCTGTTTTATTTATGTAGAAGAGAATAATCTCTAAGTAAGATTCTTTTCTACAGAGGGCGTGAGCCCTCACTAATTATTTATATTTTCCAGAATATTACAGAATACGACCACGGCCTAAAGGCCATGGATTTCTTTTGGCCTTTAAATTGTATTATTTTTTTCAAAAAAGGCGTTTAAACGGTAATAAAACAAAAATAAAAAATAGTTGATTGATTTATGGGAGGGTCTGTAGAAAGAATGATTAAAACTAGTAAAGAGATTGCATTTCTAAAAAAGGCTGCAAGGGTTTCTGATTCCTGCATTCCGATTATAAAAACTGCCTTGAAAGAAGGCGTGACAGAGAAGGAATTAAAAAAAGGGGTGGAGCAGCATATAAAAAGGCGAGGTTGCACTACAGCCTTTGATACTCTAGTGGCATGTGGTGAACGATCTGCAATGGTGCATGCCAAACCCCATGCAACAGATAAAATGATTGAGGGGATTGGTCACATAGATTTTGGCGCGTCCTACAAAAATTACAAATCTGACGTAACAATCCCGTTTGTTGTTGGAGAAGTTGGAAAAAAGGAGAAAAAAATTGTTGCGGCTACCGAGGCGGCATACGAGCTAGCAGTCAAATCAATAAAAATTGGCATGCCTTGCTGGAGGCTGCATGAAATAGTGAACAATCTTCTTAAAAAAAGAGGATTTTATATGATACATCCTATGGGCCATGGGCTTGGGAAAAAAATACATGAATTGCCGTATATAGGGAAGCCGAGAAAAAGGCCGAGAGGCTGGAAGAAGAGGTGGTGGGAGAAGCTGAAAAAAATGGTTTTTCAAGAGGGTATGGTGTTTACAATAGAACCGGCTGTTTATGTTGAAGGTGTAGGCGGTTGTAGGTTGGAGAATGATGTGTTGCTGACAAAAAAAGGACCGCAAATGCTGACGCATGCTAGGTTGATTAAAATCTAAAAACCAAAATACAACTTTGCTTCTTTTTTTTCCTGTTCCTCAAACCATTTTCCTAATTTTCCAGTTATCTCCCCTAAATGTTTGAAATAAACAGAAAGCATTTCATCGCCAGATGCTTCGGAAAAAATGCTGTCATAACTTAATTTTGCATCAAAATTATCCCTCAGGGTATCCAATTCTTTCGATATATCCTCAGCACCAGCATTGCCGATGCTTCCTGCCAGTTTTGTCATTTCATCCCTCACGTTATGCCATTGGTTGCGGGATGTCCTGTATTCGCACACCTTTCCATAGCTTTGCCTTGCATCCTTTACCTGCAACTGTTCTTTCGAAAGCCTGGCTATTTTTCTTGATAAAAGATATCCTATCAGCTCTTCAGTATTCCTTGTTTGAACTATTGCTTTAAAGGCGTTCTCGCCTTGGTTGCATGCAAACCGCAGTATTTCCCTTGCAAAACAGCCCTCCCAGTCTTTGTCACGGCAAGCACGCTCTACTACCCTATAAGCATCACGCCCTACCGAGCTAGTTGTAGCATTAATTTCAGCTAGCTGCGTTTTTACAGTTTCATTATAATCAGAAAAATCATACCGTCCACCATATTCCTTCTCCAGGTAGTTTTGCAAACCTTCCTCTATGCCAGCTACAAAACCCAAGACGTGCGGGCTTCTGCATGCTTTCTTGCCATATACAGTAGCTTCAATCAGATAGTGGTCTATGGAAAGCCGTAAAATCGAGGATGCAATCCATTCCCTTTCGCTGCCTTGGACCCTGCGGATTGCCCTATCGTTTATATACAAACGACCACCAGAAAGGGTCGCTGGTGTTTGATCTTGCATATCAAAGCTGCTACTATCAACAACAGGTTTCAAAGTAGGAAAGCCCACCTCTTGCAGAAAAGGTGTTACTTCATTAAATATTTTTTCTACCAATGCCTCCATATCTGTTGCATCCATGCTATATAGCTTGGAATTAACTTTTTTAACCCTTTCGTCAGCTATAAAAGTTTGGCGGAGAAGAATAGATTATGGAGTACGAAGAGATGCTGAAAAAGGTTATGGAGAAACTGCCTAAGAGGGCTGAAGGCAGCAGCAGGTTTAAACTACCGTTAGCAGTATGCGAGGTGAGCGGTAGCAAGACAATATTCAAAAATTTTGGCGAGATACTCTCTGTTATGAGAAGGGAGCCACATCATTTCGCGAAATATTTGTTCAAGGAATTGGCAACACCAGGCAACCTGCAAGGACAAACGTTAATTTTTCAAGGCCGCATACAGCTTGCCATGCTCAACAAAAAGATAGAGGATTATGTGAAGGGGTTTGTCTACTGCAAGGAATGTGGCGAGCCCGACACAAAATTAGTGAAAGAAGATAGGATAATATTTATGAAATGCGAGGCCTGCGGCAGCAAACATCCAGTAAGAAGCATCTAAGTGATAAGGTGTTCTGGTCCAAGGTTTTCAAATCCGGCAAAGAAGTTCTGGTTGCGATATGCGATGAGGAGCTGCTTGACAGAACACTGATACAAGGCAGGCTACGTGTAAAAATAAGCAGCAGCTTTTATGGCGGCTCGCTGGTTGATGATGCCGCGGCAGAGGAGATGATGAGAAAATCGACAAGCGGTAATCTTTTTGGTAAAAAGATAATAGCCTTGGCCGAGAAGGCAGGATTTATAACAAAGGAAAACATTATTCTTATTGATGGTGTGCCGCATACGCAGTTTGTCAATATTTAAAAGCAGAAAGGCGCAGTTTTACATCCTAACCGCGATAGTAATAGCAACGATAATTTATTTTATGAGCAAGTGGATGGAGCCTTATACAATTATTGACACGTCATCCGTAGTTTTAAACGAGCAGCCTTTCCTGCTAAATAACATTGTAGAAAAGGCTGATGCAACCGTTGCTGGAAGTACTAACCTAGATGAGTTGACATACAACCTGCAGGAGTACACCAGTTTTGTAAAAGATTATGCAACGAAGAAAGGTTTTGGTAGCGACATGGGCTACCAGGTGCTTGATCAAAACCTGACAGGCCACCCAACTGCTGTAGTTTTTTCATGCATAAGATTGAAATCGCCAAACATGTTTACAAGAAACTGCCATGCAGCACAAAAATATTTCAGCTAACTCTCATAGATGCTGAAAGAGCAGGCTTGCGGTGTGTAAATCCAATACTCTGTGTTTTTCACAGTCTCGTTGAGCTCAGGTGTAGTAAACCATTTGCTGTTTGAATTGCTCCAGAAGGCTATTGCCAGGCCACCACAGCCCTCTACGCAGGCTGAGTTGCACACATAATAATCCTTTGTTGATACAATCAGGTTGTTCCATCCTTTTTGGAGATAAATATCTCGAGAACCAGGGCCGCATGACCCATAGGCTATGCAAATGGCATGCCAGCGGTCGTAGGAAGTTTGAGCGACACCGTTGAAGATGCTGTTGCCTGTGCCGCTGTCGACATAACTATAGCCAACCGAGCCCGAGGTGCGGCCAAATACAACATTACTATAGCTCCATACATAGCTTACGTTCTGGCAAGTCCAGCCTGCTGCAGCTGGTGTTATCGTGCCGGTATAAATATTCGGTCCGGCAGGTGTTTGCCTTAAATAATAATTTACAGGCGAGGTGTTGTTTGCATAAAAGCAAATTCTGTATATGTTGCCTGAAACTATGGACCAGTTTGCTGCTACCTCTGTTACATTGAAATCATCAATAGAGCAGTCATACTGATAGCTGCCGCCAACAGTTCCTGTAACGCTGTAATTCATATAGCCAGTACAGGGGTTTGTAGCTACAGCAGTGTAAAGCTTTATCCAACTGCTGTTGCTCAATAAGGTTGTGCCGTCCCATGTCTCGGCCTTGCCATAGTTTGTTACACCTGGCACACAACTGCACACTGCATTATGATAGCATGTTACTGGGCATTCGCATGTCATGTTAGATCCACAGTAGCATGTTTTAACAAGGCTTTGCCCAGTATCAGCAGGCTGTGTATTTGCGTAAATTTTAACTGAATAATTTGCAGGTTGCTTCACAATTTCTATTCCTGCTGAAGTTGAAGGTTCTGGGGAAACATATTTGCGGACTAAAATGTTGTCGATAGTGCTAGGTCCCCATGCAGTACTGTCTATACCAAAATTGAGATAATTTACATTCGCACCAGTTGTTGCCAATGTGCCGGTTGCTGTTGCACTGTCAACGCCAATCATAAATTGGCTTGTTCCACCACCCCACCACCACATCTTTACTCTATGTACAACCCCAGTACCCCAATTTACTCCTGCAATTTGTGGACTGCCATAATCTCCATTTGTATATAGAGCAGAGTATAGTCTATGTGGTCTTAAATAATAATTTCCAAAGGAATTGGCACCGGCTTGGGTAATACCATTGCCGGCTCCGAATGAATAGTCATATTCTATATAGATTTGGCCGGGTTGGGCTCCTGTGAGGGCGTGGTTTGCATTATTGTTTATGCCTCCTCCTATCTTTAAAACCCCGCCTGCAATGTTCGCATTGATCCAACCTGGATCAACTGTGGAAAAATCATCAAAAAAAGTAAAAGTATTTTTTTTATTGCTCTCTGCAGAAGCATAAAAATTTCCATAGTACATGTAGATTGTTTTGCCACCAGATGCAGGTATACTATCGGCATTAACCCACACCACCAACTGTGAAGGGACAATACTTTCTATCCAATAGTTCAACTTACCGGCAGTATCATTGTAGGGATTTGATGTAGATTGACTGAAAAACCTGATGTCCTTTCCATCGGATGCCATGTGGTTTATTATTGTTGTGTTAGTTATGGTTATTTTAACCTGATAATTGGTAAGGGTAGAGCCAGTGCTGGAGATAGTTATAGGCAGTTCATAAATGGTTACAGCCGAGGAGTTTGTTGGTAAAAACAGAAATACCAGCAAGAAGGTTGCCAAAAGAATAATTTTGTTCATAATTTTAAATTCGTCTTTCTTAATAAAATAAGTGATAAAAAATTACAATGGTAGGTAAGAGAAAAGGCTGCCTTGCAGGATGTATGTAAGTAACACGCCGAAAAACATGAAAGGCGCGAATGGAACGGTTTTTGCAACCTTCACAGTTTTACAATCCAGTTTGCCACTCTTTTGCAATTTTTTCATCATTTTTATGTCTTCACTAGTCAGGCGGGTAAGTACCCCTAGCGAAAAGTTTTCCTTCATCGCTTTAAACAGGCTATATACAGCTGTGATTTTTTTTGGCTCCTCTTTTGATTGAATATCAACAGGCTCGCTGAGTATCATGCCCTCCTTCAGATTTTCTATATTTACTGTCTCAACAAGCGAATGCTCTATGGAATATGGCAGTAATATCGTGAAGATGTTTACAAAAATAATCATAATTAAAAGCTTCTCAACAAATTGTATTGTGGCTATGGAATTAAAATAAAAAATTATTACAAGCAACGATACAAACAGCAAAATCTTTCTTGAGCTGAGGAATTTTATCCTTTTCATAACTTCTAAAAGGATGAAAATAATTATCAGGTTGAACAGGATGGTTGTTTGAATTTTTATATATTGAAAAAAGAGTCCTATCAGAAATGACAAGATGAAGGTTGTTAGGACTGTATTTAACAAACTGTTTTTTTCTAGGACTTTTTCAGCATATCTTTTCAAAAGTTTGGCATTCATTTTTACAAGCGAAGCTGCTATGAAGAAAAGGGCAATGGGGATGAAGGTGTTAATGAGAATGTTGAGTGCTGGGAAGAATGTTATGTAGCCGTGCTTGTATGTGAAAATAGGCAGTAGTAATGAATAGCCTAAGAATAGTTTTGCATCACCCTCTGACCACAAGTTTGCAAGCCAGAGAAAGAATCCGAAACCTAGTGTAAGGAAGAAGTTTGTTATTGTTTGCATAAAGTCCGATTTCAAATCTAGGGATACATGCGATAAAAGATTTGTGAAAAATATGTTTATGAATAGGCCTGAAAGTAACATCAAAATTACAACAATATTCTTAACCTTGCCAAACCGTATATCGGTATAAGAAGTGATCAAACCAAACAATGCTATTGGAATGAAAATTGGGTTCAACAAATCTATTAGGTTTAATAAATCCATTAAATTAAAATATATGATATTAAATTATTATAAAGGGGTGTGTTGATGGCTTCTGAAAATATCGAGATTGATAAAAAAGAGAATGTTGTTGCTGTTACGGTTGATTCGAAAATTTATCCTCTCGATACAATACTTTCTGCTGCTTACATTTTTATCGATGACGCTTATGTCATCATAACAGGCGATCCTAACCAAGAAGTTGTAGTAAAGCTAAAAGGCAAGGGAAAATGTAATCTGGTTGAGTTAGGCAGGAATTTTAACAACGAATTGCTTAACTATGCTTTTTATGCAATCCAAACAGCCAGAACGATGCCCATCCGAACTGCAATAGTGCAGCGGGCGTTTTTCACTCAATCTGCCAAGCCGGTTGCCAGCGAGACTGAAAGAAAGAATGTAGCGAAGCCAGAAAAAAAAGAACCAAGCTACTTGGAAGATCCTTATGACATAGCCAAACCTTACAAGGAGAAAAAGCATGGAAGAGGTAAGAAGAGAAGGAAATAAGGTTGTTGTTGAACTTGACAGCAGGATATACGATTACGAGAGCGTTTTGAGTGCTGTGAAGGATTTTGGCTGCAAGGCCGAACTGAAAAAAGGATATGGATTTTTCATAGTGCTGTTAAAGGGCAGCAGTGAAACAGTTGGGTATGAATTTTATAATTTTCTCCTTGACAGGGTGAAGGAAAGAAAGGTGATGTGATGGTTTTCAGCTATTTTGTTAACGAAGAAACAACAAATGTACCACACATAATAAACAAATTTTCTTCAAGCGTGTTTGATAGCAAGCATATACTTGTTACGACAGAACATGGCGCTTGGGCTGTTTTGGACAACAGGGAATACAAACTATTGAAAGATGGAAAGTTGAGCGAGGATCTGAATTTGTTCACAGCACTCGAGGATAAAGGAATTATTGTAACGGATAAGAATGTTGATAAAATAGCGCAGATGTATCGCGACAGGTTTCACTATCTTTTTAATGGCGTCAGCCTTCATATAGTCGTTCCAACGTTACGGTGCAACCAGAAGTGCATTTACTGCCATGCCAACTCCATGCCTGCAAAAGCAAAGGGGTATGATATGGATAAGAAAACTGCAAAGGCGGTTGTGGATTTTATCTTCCAAACCCCTTCTCCATTTGTGACAATAGAATTCCAAGGTGGGGAGCCGCTGCTCAATTTTGACGTGCTGCAATACATAGTAGAATATGTAAAGCAGAAGAACGGAAGCAAAGGCAGCGATGCAGACGGATGGTATGCTGGCAAAAAAAATGTTGGATTCATTGCTGTGACAAACTTCACTGCCATGGATTATGACAAGTTGGAGTTCTTGATGGAGAATAAAATCAGGCTATCCACATCATTGGACGGGCCGAAGAGGTTGCATGACAAGAACAGGCCTTTCAGCGGAGGAAGCAGCTATAAACTTGTGACAAAATGGATTGGCATCATAAAAAATGAGTTTGAATACCCTTTGTTTGACAATGCTTTGCCGACTATAACCAAATACTCACTACCGTATGCAAAGCAGATTGTTGATGAATATGTGAAATGGGGGTTCAAGCATACCAATATGAGGCCGTTGAACATAGCAGGTATGGCTGCCACTGCCTGGGATAAAATTGGCTATACAGCCGAGGAATTTGCAGGATTCTGGAAAAAATATCTTGATTATGTTTTGAGGCTGAATGAAAAGAACTGGTTTGTAGATTATGACACTGTTTTTATGCTGAGGCGCATACTGACACTGAAACCGCCGCTTAATGCATGTTTAGGTGCACCATGCGGGGCTTGCACTATGCAAACTGCATACAACCAGTGGGGTGATGTTTTTACCTGCGATGAGGCAAGATCCTGCGACGTGTTCAAACTCGGTAATGTAAAGCAAAATACATACAGGCAGGTATTCACATCGAAGGAGGCGTTGAATTTTGTTGGTTTAACATCTATGGTGTCCTCGGCATGCGACAACTGCGTGTGGCACCCGTTCTGCTCGCCCTGCTTGGTTAGCAGCTACGGTTCGCAGAAGAATGTCATACCAAAGCTACCGTCAGACTTTTTGTGCAACATACGTAAAGCACAACTGCAACATATTTTCAAAAAACTGTTTGGAAAGGAAAAGAACATTTTGTTTGACTGGTGCGCGAAAAGCGGCTTTTAGAGATTATATATTTATAAGAAGAAAAACAATCTTTTAAATATGAAGATAAGGAAGAATATCTCCAAGTTTCTTATTGGTGAAGAGAGCAAGATACCAAAGAAGGCATTGGTTGGTTTGGGGGTTGCTTTACTGGCCGTTGGTGTAGCGGCTGCTGCTCAGGTTCACTCTTCTAACACAACTTTACAGTATCTAAAGCCGAATATAAGGGGCTTTCATTCTAGCGCAGTCGGTTATGGTTACTAAAATTCTCCATTTGTAAAAACTGGTAAAAATAGATAGTATAATATAAATTATGGTGTTAGGCATCAAAACATCTCTACCAAAGGAGGTTTCAATTGAAACTACTGCCGACTGTAACCTAGCCTGCTATTGGTGCTTTAACAAGAGTGCAAGAAAGAAGCACGAGCTTTCCACTCAAAATATCAAAAAAATAATTGGCAAGATCCATGGTGCTGGTGTAAAGGCAGTTCGTTTTACCGGCGGCGAGCCTTTACTGAGAAAGGATATTTTCGAGCTTTTGAAATATGCAAAATCAAAGGACCTTTACGTTATGCTGAATACAAACGGCACGTTTGTAGATGAAGATGCTGTGGACAAAATAAAGGGCAGTGTTGATAATGTTTTGATTACCTTTAACGGCTATGACAACTTGAGCGAGTGGAAAATAACAGGAAGTAAAACGAGTTTTGAGAAAAAAATAAATGCCATAAAACTTTTGAGAAAATATGTCAAGGTTGTTAGAGTTGGAACTGTTGCAGTAAAAGAGAATATAGAAAAATTGGAAGAGTTTTTCAAAATCTTGAGACCGCTTGACGTAAATAACTGGGAGATTTTCAGGCCCATTCCACATGGTGCAAAAGATTTGATTGATAACAGTAGTGTTGAATTGTTAGTTGAAAAATTAATGATTTTCAGAACTTGTGTTAATGCCGGCATAACAAATGTTTTGCCGTTTTGCTCTTACGACCCAGAAAAGGTTGCACAAGTTTGCATGGGGGCTGTGAATGATGACGGGCATAGTAAAATTGTCATAGGAATTAACGGGCATGCCAAGCCCAGCTATTATTTTGAAAAGGACCTTGGCAACTTGTTAAAGGAAGATGTTATGGATTTGTGGAATAACAGCTTTTTGAAGAAGGTTAGAGATTTGAAGCTGGTTCCAAATGTTTGCAAGAAATGCAGATATTTGGGGGTTTGCAAAGGTGGTTCGAGATATATCGCAAAAAAGGTTAACGGATCTTACAATGCTTTGGATCCGCTTGCCAGGCCGGTAAAATACAAGGATTTTTTATTATAAAATATGGTTATGAAAAACAGTAATCTTTATATATTAAGTTATAACTAAATAGTAGTGATTATATATGAACCCAAAAATGTCACAAAAAGACCTCAGATGGAACCTATTTGCAGAAAGCCTTACTGAAGGGAATGCTTCTGGTTTAGAGCCTGCGAAACCTAGCATTCATTTTGCTGATGCTAATATGAAAGGGCAGAATAAATTAACAAGAAGAAATTTCCTGAAGTTGCTTGTAGCTGGTGGGATTATAGGTGGCCTCACCGCCTTTGGCATTAGATCGAAATATCAACTCGAGCAGTCTAGCAGAGAATTTAACAGCACACTTTATCCTCCACAGAAACTTCATGTTGGTATAAAAGGAATATGCTATAGTGTAGGTACGCATCACCCTTATCGTCTTTTTGATTGTGATATGAAAAAAGACATTGAAAACATTCACGATAAACTCGGTTGCAATGGCATGAGAATCTATGGTAATGATGAAGTACGACTCATAAAATGTGCGAATATGGCGATAGAAAAAAATTTTGATAAAATATTATTACTACCTTTTTATGAGGAGGCAACAGGCGATCAATTAATAAATAAAGTTGGAAAAATTGCTAAGGAAGCTGAAAAATTAAGAAGGGAATATGGAAACAAGATTGAGATGATGATTGGAAATGAATTATCTGTAACATCTTCTGGGATATATCCTGGAAAGTCCTATCTGGAAAGAAGTTTACAAATATTGCAGTATATGAATGATGAGACTCGTCAGAAGAAATTGACGCAGTTGTTAAGAGATCTGATAGCTGTGTCAAGAGCAGGTTTTGATGGAAGGCTTTGCTATGGTGCAGGATCATGGGAATGGATGCTACCATGGGACGAACTGGACTTGGATATATTAGGAGATCAACATTATTGGTATGAGGGTTATGGGAATCCGGAAGATCCTAACAATGAATGGTTCAATCATATAAAACATTATAAAAAATTTGGTAAACCATATTATAACACAGAATTTGGTTCCGGTTGTTATAAAGGAGCATTTGAGCTTGGTGGTGGTGCTTGGATGCCTGAACGGGCTTCTCAACCGATAAATGAAGATGCTCAGACTGAATCTATTAAAAAATATATGGAAATGTTCAACAAAGCCGATACTATGGGACTAACTATAGAGGGATGTTTCTTATTCCGTTATTTCGGACCGAATGTTTCAAACGATTATGACATAGTAGTTAGTGAACCCGTGGTAGATCATATAAGGAGAGCATACAATATGTATGAAAGTTGGCAAATGATGTATTAATTTATTGCATTCAAAATATAATTTAATGATAGTAAATAAACTTTACTTCAAAATATTGTGTAAACAATTGAATGGTATCAGATACAAAAACTTTTGTATTTTACATAAAAAATATTTTGATTTTAAAAAGCAGAAAATTTTAGAAAGACTAAAATTTAAAATAGTAAAACATAAACTCTTTACAGAATATATAAAAAAAAATTACAGAATTATAATAATAAATCTCGAAAAAATAACATACGAAATTGACAATATAATTGTGGATTTATATAACGGAAGAGTTCCATGCTGGAAAATACATGAAAGTATTAGAGATGCATTTAAAAATAAAAATAATCATTTAGTTTATCTTAAAAGTTTGTTGAATATTATTCAAAAAAATCTAATAAATATAAAAAAATGTAAAAAAACAACTGATCTTTATGAACACACTTATAACTTAACTCTAATTTATGACGCCATTTTAAAAAATATTGTTGGACAATCTGTACTAGATATAGGTACATGTACAGGTATATTGCCAATAATTATAAAGAAAAGATTTCCTCATATGAAAGTAATAGGGGGGGATATTTGCGCATTAGAAAATGCTAAAATATTATCTAAAAGTGAAAATGTTAATGTATCGTTTATTCATTTAAATCTACTAGAGGTTAAAAAATTGATTAAAAAATATGATACAGTAGTTTGTAGTCATGTTTTTGAACATTTTAAAAAAGGAATGAATGAAAAAATAATGACAAACCTTTTGACATTAACAAAAAAAAGATTAATAGTTGTTGTTCCTTTTGAAAAAAAACATAAACAAATCGATCACTTACAAAAATTTAATGAAAAAAAGCTTTTAAATTTAGGGTTGAAATTTTATGATAAAAAAAGATTGCGACAAATAAAAATAAGTCTTGAGGATAATATGTTAATCATAGAAAAAGAGAGAGAAAGATGTCTGAAAAACAATCATTTGAAGTGAAATTAGGTAATCTTTGTAATAACAATTGCCTAGTATGTCGCGTATTAGATAAAAGAACATCTGAAAATAAATCTTTTCCAAAAATCAAGAAGGAAATCAACCAAATCCGTAAACAATACTCTGAACTAATCATATCAGGTGGAGAACCTACTATAAGAAAAGATATAATAAAAATAATTGAACACGCAAATGAATTAAAATTTCATCATATAACTTTAAGGACAAATGGCAGAATGCTCTCTTATGCTGACTATTGTAAAAAAATAGTTGGGTTTGGCATAGATTGTTTTGAGATTTATTTATATGGCCATTCAAGCCAGTTGCATGATTCTATAACTGGAGTCCTAGGAAGCTTTGATCAAACTATACAAGGAATAAAAAACTTGAAGGAACTAAATCAATATGTAGCTGCCAATGTAATTATTACAGAACAGAACTATGAATGTTTATCAAAAATTGTGGAATTTCTTATAGATTTGAATGTTGATTTAATTTCTCTTGAATATGTGAATCCAAAAAATGTTTCTAATAAAAATAATATTGTCGAGATGTCTCAAAAATTAATGGATGAAATCAATAAATCGCTCGATTTGAAATTTGAAAAATATAATTGGAGTGGACATATTTTTGTCAAAGAATTGCCTGCTAAATCAAGTATAGATTTAAAAAGAAAATATAAAGCTCTTGATGAGATTAAAATAATTAAAAATAAATTTCAAGAAAAAATTAAATGAAGCTTAGGATATGTAATTATGCTGCTATCAAACGAGTTTGAAAAATTTAAAAGAGATTGTAATTTCTATTTTTCGAGAGTTTTAGATAGACCATTAGTTCAACCTGACATGCTTCAAATAGCTCAAACTCAGCGATGCCCATTAAGGTGTGTTATGTGTGATGTTTTTAAACATCCTTCAAATCCCAAAGAAGAGCTGGCTACAAGTCAATTTAAAAAAATAATAAATGAAGCAAGCAAATGGGGAATACATGAATTTTTCATAACAGGTGGTGAACCATTCGTGAGAAAAGATTGCTTAGAAATAACAAATTATGCTGCAAAAAAAGGATTGTATACTTCCATCTCAACTAGTGGTTTTTTAATAGATGATAATCTAGCAAAAAAAATTGCTAGATCTTCACTGGGAACACTTACTTTTTCAATAGATGGTCTAAAAAAAACTCATGATCATGTAAGAGGTAAGGGTGTATTTAAAAAAGCTATTCATGCTATTAAAATGATTCAAAATTATAAAAATAAAATTAGAAAATCAGAAAATGATATTCCACGTATTAATATTCTTTCTATAGTGATGAATTCAAACCTTGAAGAACTAATGGATTTAATAAAACTAGCGGAAAAAATGAAATTGGAAGGTATTGTTTTTCAACCATTAATTGTGGATAATACTTATATGTGGAAAAGAGATGTTCGAAGCTCATTAATGATTCCAAAATCTAGATTAAATTATTTATTCAAAACTATGGATAAAATAGAAAATTACAAAAAGAAAACAACATTATCCTATATAAATATTGATACACTTTTGATTAAAAAATATTTTAATGGTACATTAAATAAAATGGATATGAAATGTTATGCCGGTTATAATAGAATTTTTATTAGATTTAATGGTGATACTGGTTCTACCTGTTTTTCTAATTGGGGAAATATTAAAGATAAATCACTAAAAGAAATATGGTATTCAAAAAATGGTTTTGATTTTCGTTTGATGAGTAAAAATTGCAATAAAAAATGTTTACAGATTTGCTCTTACAGGCCTGAATCTGAAAATTTCTTAAAAATATGCCAAAAATTTTTAAAGCAAATAAAAATGAGTAATGTTAAATTAAAAAATAAAATAAATTTGCTTAATAAAGGAATAACATTCATTCAAAATAAAGAAAAAATATTAACCTCTAAATCCAAAATTTTATTTTATAAAAAATGTAAAACTATTAGTCAATCAAAACAATTAGAACAAGATTTTAATGATATAATTGATACTTTGCAAAAAATCGAAATAGTAAAAGTTGAATTTAGAAAAAAATTAAATGAATGGGGTTATGATGGAAAAATATTTGGAAGAATGGAATAGGTTTGAGCAAAATATGAACTTTTACATATCCAAGGTTTTAAATGAACCTCTGATACCACCTGACAGTGTGTATTTTCATGTTACAAGCAGATGTAATATAAGATGCAAAATATGCAATATTCCGCTTGACGCAAAAGAAAGTTTAGAATTAAAAAAAGAAGAAATTTTCAACATAATTGATCAAATATCTGAATGGGGAGTTTATGGTATTGTTTTAACTGGTGGAGAAGCATTAATCAGAAAAGATATCTTTGATATAATAAAATATGCGGCTTCAAAAAATTTAAGAGTCCACCTATTGACAAATGGGACATTAATTAACAAAAAAGTTTTGAAAAAACTTGTAGAAGCTGGTGTTTGGCATATACATTTCTCAATACATGGGTTTGAAAATGTGCACGACTATATTAGCGGTGGGAAAGGAAATTTTAGCAGATCAGTCAAAATTATGTCTTTTATTAAAAACGATGGAAAAAATATTAAATATCCAAAAGTGGGAATTTCTATACCAGTAACATGTTTAAACTTTAAACAGTTACCAAGACTCATAAAATATTTTGGAAAACTGATTAATGCCGAACTAATTTTAGTACCATTGGTGGACAATATAAGTGTCATGAGTGAAAGAACATATGCAAATATATTTTTTATTAAAAAAAATCAGTTTAAAATTTTCGACAAAGTTTTTGATAAAATAATAAAAGAAAGAAAATTGTCAAAATATCCATCTAATAGCATTCGTGAATTAAAAATTATGAAAAATTACTACAAAATGCAGGATGTGAGAGAAAAAATTACTTGTTACGAAGGGTTTTATCGCATTACGATATCTCCCGAAGGTCAGATAGCTACTTGCTATAAAAAAATTGGAAATTGTAAAACTGAACCGATAAAAAAAATTTGGATTTCTAAGGAATTTCAAAAACTTAGGGAAAGAATGAATTGTTCGCTTCCTTGCATTCATGCATCTACAATTGGCCTTAATGATATAACCCCGAAAGATATTCATGAAAAATATAATTTTTTATTAAATAATAAAAAATATAGAAAAAAGTTTTTAAAATTTATACAAAAACATAAAATTTTATTAGAAAATAAGAAAGAAACAATTAATTTTTTAAGCAAATATAATAATGAAAGTGATTCTCAAATCATACAAATCAAAGATTGTTTGAAATCATTAGAAAATTTATCAATAGCTTATAATATCAATTTAAATAATTAACTTATAGTTGAGGGAAAAAATGAATAGGCATTCATATAAAATACTTTTAATCTATCCTCCAAGTAACTGGACATTTTGGAATTTTTTACCAGAAGGAATATCAAGGTTGACTTCATATTTAAAAAGTAAGGGGTTTAATGTTAAACAAGAAAATCTGGATGTTAAATGTTTCTACCATAACTTTGTAGCAAAATCCGATGATGATAAAATAGATTTAAATATTTTTAATGATTATGGTCGTGTTACAAATTTTTTAATGGGAAAGGCTGATTTATATATCGAAGAAAACATTCAAAAAATGCTAAATTATCTAGGAACAGATAAAACCAATCTGATAGGATTTTCCATACCATTTGATGAACAATATTTGATATCCCTTTGTTTGGCAAAAAAAATAAAAGAAAAAATTTATACAAAAATAGTATTGGGCGGCCAAGGTGTAACGTGGAAGGCTTTTGAAATTTTAGAAAAATTTAATTTTATTGATTATGTAATTAAGGGTGAAGGTGAAGCCTCACTACCAATTTTATGTGGTATGTTAAAAAATAATAAAATGATAAAAAAGAAAATTCCTGGCCTTGTATATAGAGGGGAAAGTTCCATATGTGAAAATAAAATAAAAAATTGCAATCTTAATAATATACCAGTTCCTTCATATGAAAATATTGAACTGTATTTTAAAATAAAACAAATGGGTATTATAGGAGGCATCAACATACCCTATCAGATTTCTCGAGGATGTAATGGTAAATGCATATTTTGTGGATTTGATAATAATGATATATTTTTAAAATCACCAAAAAAAATTGTATCCGATTTAAAAAAAATATCTAAAAAATATAATTTACAATCTTTTTATTTAGCATGTAATACTATAAATATAAGCAATGAACATTTGTCTGGAGTTTGTGAAGAAATAAAAAAAAATAAATTAAAAATAAAATGGCAAAGTTTTGCAAGACCAACAAATCTTAATTTGGATAGACTTCGACTTATGAAAGAAGCTGGATGTTATGAATTAGAATATGGAGTTGAAACTGGTAGCCAAAGACTACTAAATTACCTAAAAAAAGGACTTTACATAAGAGAAATTAAAAATGTATTAGAAAATACTAAAAAAGCAGGAATCACAGTTAAAATAGATTTAATATTAAATATCCCAGGAGAGACAGAAGAAGATATTAAAGAAACAATTTCTTTTATTAAAAAAAATGCTAAAAATATAGATAAAGTAATAATTCATAAATTTTTCTTAGCGCCTGGTTCAAGGATGTGCGGAGAATCACAAAGGTTATATGAAATATCTGATAATATTCAAAACCTTGAACAAATAAAAGAACTTTTTAGTGTATTGAAAGATAAAAAGATATATACTATTGCACCACGTATCGGAGATAGATTGCTCGTATCTTTAGGGCAGGGTGTACATCATGAGTAATGAGGCATTAGAAAATTTTGATATATTTAAAAGAAAATGTGACTTTTATTTTTCTAGAGTTTTAAACGAACCTCCAAATAAACCAGAATTAATTATTCTAGATTTGACGCATAGATGTAACCTTAAATGTGTAATGTGTGACATACGAAAGGATAAAAATACAATAGAGAATGAATTGAAAACCGAAGAAATTTTTAAAATAATAGATGAAGTAGCTATTTGGGATGTTCCCCATCTTATATTTTCTGGTGGAGAGCCATTCGTTAGAAAAGATATATTCAAACTTTTAAGTTATGCGACTAAAAAAGGTGTTCCAGTTGGTGTTTTAACAAATGGAACGTCTCTGGATCCTAAGATGTTAAAAAAGTTTTCTAATTTTTTATTAAATGGGAAGGTATCTTTAACCATATCTCTTGATGGCGCCAAATCTGAGACTCATGATTATATTAGAGGTGTTGATGGATCATTTGATAAAACTCTTAGAACAATAAAAAATGTTGCAAAGTTGAAGAGGAAGAAGGGATCTAAAGAGTTTTTAGAGATTATTACAATAGTTCTAAACCAAAACTTGGAAGAATTGGTTGATGTATTAAAATTGGTGAAAGAGTTAAATGTAAATTCAATTCAATTTCAACCTTTACTAGAAAATAATCTCGTATTAGAAAAAAGACTTACTAACTCACCTCTATGGGTGCCCCAATCCAGATTGCTTTTATTGGACAAGGTAATAGATGAACTTGTTGCTTATAAGGAAAAAAATGGTGATTTTATAAGTAATCCTATTGAAGGATTAAAACTGATGAAAAAATATTTCAGAAATCAACTTTCAAATAAGGATATCAAGTGTTATTCTTTGTTTAAGACAATGCTTATTGCTAATGATGGATCTGTAACTACATGCGGTATGAAATATGGTAATGCAAGGGAAAAAACTTTAAGAGAATGTTGGAAATCGAAAGAGGCTTTGGAAGCAAGGAAAAAAATAAAAAAATGTGAAAAACCATGTATATTACCATGTTTTACTGATGCCTATTTGAATAGTTTACTCACAATCTATGAATCATTTTTAAAATCGCTTAATAAACTTAAGATTAGCAAAAGTCAAAAAAGTAAAATAATTCACAAATCTTTAGCAATTATTAAAAAATATGAACTGCTACTTAATATAAAAAAATCTGAGATGAAAAATTTTGTAAAAAATAAAACTACGCAAATAAATAAAGATGATATTAAAGAGATTGATGATGCTCTCAATCAAGTGCAGATTGTAAAAGAACATAAAAAAATAGAATGATCATAATGAACAAACAATCAACAAGTATGTTCAAAACATTTGAACTTAATTTAGCATTTCATTTTTCAGATTTGTTAGATAAACTTTTTGTTTATCCAACAAATGTCTACTTAAGCCTAACAAATCGCTGCACCCTGAATTGTAAAATGTGCGACATTGTAAAATTACCTAGAGTTAAAAAAGAACTTACAACCAAGGAAATAAAAAATATTTTGGATGAAGTCAAAACTTGGAACGGGGATCAAATAATTCTTTTAACCGGAGGTGAACCCTTTATTAGAAAGGATGTTTTTGATATAATTCGCTATTCGGTTTCACTTGGGTTAAGAACAGAGGTTGTAAGCAATGGCACTTTGATTGACGAAAAAACCGCTGAAAAAATAATGGATTCTGGCCTAACTATGATTGCTATTTCTTTAGATAGCTCAAAACCGAAGATTCATGATGAGATGAGGGGTGTAAATGGCGCTTTTAATGGTGCAGTAAGAGCCATAAAAAATCTTGTAAAAGCTAAAGGTAAAAAAGGGTACGGCCCACTATTAGAAGTTTGGACTACTATTACAAATCTAAACTTGGAAGAATTGTATAACATAGCTCCATTTACCAAAAAGTTAGGCGTTGAATGCCTTGTATATCATCCTGTCATAATCGGGCAGGCTCAAATGCAGGAGGCGACAAACGAAGGTCCTTTGTGGATATCCAAATCAAGAATACCACTCATGGAAAAAAATATTAAAAAAATAGAGAAATTTTCAAAATCGCATCCTAACTTTGTGGCATGGCTTCATGATACAAGTTTATTTTCCAAATATTTTAGAAAAGAGTTAGGGAAGAGTGAATGGAAATGCAATCCTTACATGTTTGTCTGCGTAACCATGAACGGGCAGCTTCAAATATGCGGGGAGTCATTTGGTGATATAAGAAAAAAATCTATTACAGAATTGTTAAATTCAGATGATGCTTTTAAAGTAAGAGAAAAAATGAAAAAGTGTGATAAAAACTGTTTGCAATCATGTTGGGCTAGGCCTGAAGCAGATAATTTATCAAACATTTGTGATGATTTCCTAGAATCTGTGTCTTCATTTCCAAAAAGTGAAAGAAAAATGATGATAAAAAAAGGTTTAGGGCTATTGAATAAATATGAAAAAATGGTTGAAAAATCGAAGGTGTAACCATGGAAATTTCAATATTTTTAACGAATAAATGTAACCTTAAATGCATAATGTGTGACATTCCTAAAATGGTTAAAAATTCAAAGGAATTGCCTTTCTCGGCTGTAAAAAATATGATTGATGATGCCAAGCAACTGGGATTTGAAGAAATAAGTATGACTGGTTGCGAACCACTACTTAGGAAGGATATTTTTAAAATCATCAAATATGCTAACGAAAAAAATATTAGAACCTCTTTATGCACGAATGGAACTCTTATAATCAAGAATGTGGCAAAAAAGTTGGCATTGGCTGGATTGAGCAACGCTAGTATTTCTTTAGAAGGCCCAAAGGAGGTACATGATAAAATAAGAGGAAAAGGTAGTTTTGACAAGGTTATAAGAGCTATAAAATTTTTAAAGGAGGAAAGAATTGCTATAAACATTGCAACTGTTATTATAAAACAAAATTACCTATATATCACCGATGTAGTTAATATTGCTCATAAGATGGGAATAAAAAGTATAAGATTTCAACCCTTTTCGAATGTATTTCTTTTTGATAAAACAACGAAAAATAAATTTGTTTTGGATTCAGAAGAAATTGAAAAAATGAAAAAAGAAATTGAAAAAGTATTTAGGTTATGCAGAAAATACAATATAGAAATCAACCCTTACAATTATCTAAAAAGCATAGAAAATTATTTTTTGGGAAAAAAATTTAAACCTGAAAAAGGATGTTCATCACCATCCAACTCCTGCGCAATAGATTTAAATGGAAACCTATACCCGTGTTGGGCCATGACTGATATTATAATTGGAAATATAATGCAAAGCAGGTTTATAAAACTGTGGGATTCAAAAAAATATCAAAAAATTAGGCAATTAGCCAAAAATGGAAATTGCTCCGGCTGCCTGATGAGTTGTTATGACAAAGATTATAGTGAAGAGCCATTAGTTGGGAATATAAAGCTAGGTAATCTATGCAACAATAATTGTTTAGTTTGTTCTATACTAGATAAAAAATCAACTGAAAATAAATCTTTATCAAAAATTAAAAAGGAATTAAGACAGATACGTAAAAAATATAATGAATTGATTATCAGTGGTGGTGAACCACTACTCAGAGAAGATGCAACGGATGTAATAAAATATGCGAGGCAATTGGGATTTCGCTATATCATACTAAGAACAAACGGTAGAATATTTTCATATATGAATTACTGCAAAAAAATAATTGAAGTTGGGGTGGATTGTTTTCAAGTTGACTTGTTTGGCCACACAGCAGAATTACACGACAGCATAACTGGAGTTCCAGGAAGCTTTGATCAAACTATACAAGGAATAAAAAACTTGGTTGGGTTAAACCAGGATGTACAAGTAAATGTGCTGATAACTAAAAGGAACTATAAAGAACTGGGAAATATAGTTGGCTTTCTCAATTTCCTAAATATATCCAAGTTAAAATTCATTTTTCCCGAACCATCTTCCAACAATAAAGAAATTTTTGATAATTTTATTCCAAAAATTCACGAAGCAGTAGGGCCTATAACTAGTGGAAAATATTTAGCTTGGAAGTTTGGAATGGAATTGATGCCAAACGAAATAACATTTCAATTAAATCCTAATTTCAAAAAAAGTCTTGAAAAGAAGCCACAGCTTAAGTTTAAATTTGAGAAGTACAAAACTAGCAAAAAAGTAAGTATCATTATTCCAACCTGCAATAGAAAGAAATTACTGGAAAATACTTTGATTTCTTTGTTCAATCAAGACTATCCTAAAAAGGATTACGAAATTATTGTTATTGACGATGGCTCTACCGATAATACGGAAAAAATGATTAAATCCCTAAAGCCACCATGTAATTTTAGATATTATTATTGGCCTAGGTATAAGGAATTTGTTCCTGGAAGCCCGGAGAATAGAGCTGGGCCAGCTAGAAATATTGGTATAACCAAAGCTGAGGGAGATATAGTTATATTTATTGACTCGGATGTAATATGCGAACCAACACTCATAAATGAACATTTAAAATATCAGGACAAATCTTTTTACTTAGTTGTAATTGGAAACAGAAAAGAACTTCCTGAAGTTTCTTGCAAGTTAAGTATTGAAAAAATTAGGGGTTTGAATGAAAAAACTTTTGATGATGTACGTGAGATAGAATATGGTTCATGTTCAGACGATCTCAATCGATTTGAAAGGCCATGGACTTTGTTTTATTCCAATAACATTTCCGTGAGGAAGAAACATTTGATTGATGTTGGTATGTTTGATGAAAATTTTGTTTTTTGGGGTGTTGAAGATCAGGAAATTGGCTATAAATTGTTTAAAATGGGGTTAAAATTTGAATTTAATAGAAATGCTGTATGTTATCACCAGTTTCATCCAACGGAGTGTAAAGATTTAGAGGACCAGATAAATGCACTTAAAAATAATGGCACAATATTCTATAAAAAGCATCTTGATATAGATGTTTTTAATAATTATAGATTTTTTATAGGAAATAACACCAAATCTATTAAAATTGCTAAAATGTGCAATAACAGCTGTTTAATTTGTCCCATATTAGACAAAAAATCTGACAAAAATAAAACTTTATCGGAAATTAAAAAAGAACTTGAACAAATTCGTAAAAAATATCCTGGATTAATAATATCTGGTGGCGAACCAACCCTAAGAAAAGATTTAACAGATATAATAAAATATGCAAAGCAGTTAGATTTCGGATATATTGATCTAAGAACAAATGGTAGGATGTTTTACTATCTGAATTACTGTAAAGGAATAGTTGAAGCGGGCATAAATCGTTTCCAAGTTGACTTGTTTGGCCACACAGCAGAATTACACGACAGCATGACTGGAGTATCGGGAAGTTTTGATCAAACTATACAGGGAATAAAAAACTTGGTTGGGTTAAATCAGGATGTGCAAGTAAATGTGCTGATAACTAAAAGCAACTATAAAGAACTAATTAAAATATTAAAATTATTGAACAAGTTAAGGGTTAGCTGTGTTTTATTTAAAATTCCAGATACTGCCTATGGTACAAAAAAGAAGATTTATTTTAACTTTAAAGACTTCATTCCACCTTATAATGAGTTGGGTAAAAATTTATCGGATATGATGAATTATTATCACAATAATTATTTACATAAAGAAATGGGATTGAATATTATAAGAATTTAAGAGCTATGAAATTATGAAATACCCAAATGCCAGTGTTATAATTCCAACTTATAATAGGGAGGAATTATTAAAATCAACTTTGCTAGCTTTGTCTAAACAAAATTATCCTAAATATAAATATGAAATAATTGTTGTAGACGATGGAAACGATGAAACAAATAAAATGATAAAAAAATTAAATGTATCAAATTTAAGATATTTTAAGATTAAAAAATTGGGTTGTAGGTGTGTTTCAAGAGCAAGAAATTTTGGAATCAAAAAGGCGAAAAATGAAATAATTATTTTTGTTGATAGTGACATTATCGTAACTCCAAATTTTGTTTTGGAGCATGTAAAAAGCCATAACAAAGATAAAAAATTAGTTGTTATAGGTTATACATCTGCCTTAGAAACTAAAAGAGAGCACAACAGAAAAGAAATAATGAAGCTGGTTGAGAAAAATTACGATAAAATTACTGGTATCAATGTAATCCCCAATTACATAGATCGCATGTCTGAAGAATGCTTAAATAATTTAAATGAACTAGAAAAACCTTGGGAAATTTTTTTGACCGGCAACGCCTCTGTTAGAAGGCAGTGCCTTTTAGATGTTGGTATGTTTGACGAAAATTTCAAGGGATGGGGATTGGAAGATATAGAATTGGGTTATAGACTTATTAAATGGGGCTTGAAATTTAAATTAAATAGAAATGCTTTAGGATATCATATAGGAACGGATATTGTATTAAACCCATTTTTAAGTCCTTCCTCTGAAAAGTGGAACAATTACATAAAAAATATGAATTATTTTTTAAAAAAATTTAATAATTCAGAAGTAAAGAAAACATTAATTGAACTTGACAAAAGAATGCCAAATAAATTTAGATTATTCAAGGATGAAGAAAATATTGAAAAAATGATTCAACTTAATAACAGGAAGCTTGCCATATTATTTGACAAAGAAATATCACTTCTAAAGGGTTCAAAAATATTAAAAAAATGGTATAAAATAGAGAAAAATATTTTGAAACTTGAACAGAAGAGAAATTATGAATGGAAGAAGATAGAACCTTTGGAGAATAGTAGAAAAGAAATTGAAAGGAAAATAAAATTAACAAGAAAGAATAGGGTTTTTAATGATTTGAAGGGAGTGGAAGAAGATATTAGAAATTTGGAGAAGATAAGAAATACAGAATGGAAGAAGATAGAACCTTTGGAGAATAGTAGAAAAGAAATTGAAAGGAAAATAAAATTAACAAGAAAGAATAGGGTTTTTAATGATTTGAAGGGAGTGGAAGAAGATATTAGAAATTTGGAGA